>Ga0208134_1000323_pt1 | contig 31591 bp, 22 predicted proteins | sample VirMetDEL_Mar_31_FD_184515 | JGI IMG/M metagenome (GOLD analysis project Ga0208134, IMG submission 184515) | Aqueous microbial communities from the Delaware River and Bay under freshwater to marine salinity gradient to study organic matter... | ecosystem: Environmental > Aquatic > Marine >...
AACAATCACTTGAAAATAAATAATAAATAAAGATAAAAAAAATGGGACAATACGGAGGTCAACCAGACTTTGCAACAACTAGCATAAAAGAAATAGTACCTAGTGATACAATAGATAAAACAACCTTTCTAGGTGCATCTGTTATATACATAGGAGATAATGAGACTCTTGGTAATGAGTTAAAAGTTATAACTGCTGGAACATTAGGTCCAACAGGTAGCGGATTACCAACAGCAGCTCAAGCTGTAACATTCAAGGGATTAGGTACTGGTGGATTCTTACCCGTAACTGTTGACTACGTGTTGACAACTCCTCTATCTTGTGGAGCTTTAATAGCGGCTAAGTAATATGGGTATGGGTATAGGTATCGGTATTGGTATACCGAGTGGAGCGTTAAACTCCAATAGAATATCATCCATTATACCGACACTAATGTCAGCCCTGGAAGCAAGATCCACATATTTTGAAAATGTAATCTGCACTAATGCTATTTTAAAAAACCTAGAAGCAATAAAATAATATGGCAAATTTATTAGAGGAAGCATCAATATTACTTACACCAACCGCTTATAACAACGGTAGTATGTTAGCTGTAAAACCAAGCGAAAACCTATTAGGAGATGAATTATCTTCTAACGGAGATTTTGCAACTGATAGTGTTTGGGCAAAAGATGCTAATTGGTCAATAGCTGATGGAAAGGCAACGAGTACTGGTGCTGGTAGAATGTTCCAATCAATACCTTTTTTAGAAACTAATGTAGGAACAAAAGTTGTTGTTAGTTTTGATATTGTAGATTACACTTCGGGTGGAGTTGTTATACAATGTTATGGAGGTTTATCTGAAACCTTTACGGGAGTAGGAACACATACTTTTACAACAGTAACAACAAACACATTAAACTTTTACATAAATAATTCGGGTCAAGGTAATTTAGTTGGCTCAATAGATAATGTATCTGTAAAAGAAGATTTATCTGGCGATTTCACTTTCTCACGTAATTCAGCAGCTACAAGAGTAAACGCACAAGGTTTAGTTGAGAATGTACAAATACTTTCAAGTAATTTAGTATCAAATGGCGACTTTTCTCAAGAAGGCGCGGAAGAGGTTTCTAATGGTTCTTTTAGTCAAGAGGGTTCAGAGCAAGTAACTAATGGAAATTTTGCTACTGATAGTGATTGGACAACAAATGATTGGAATATAAGCGAAGGAACTTTAAATGGTTCTGCATCAACTGGAATTGTATTTCAAGCCAATTTAGGTACTACTATTGGTAAAACATATAAAGTAGTTTTAGAGATAAGCAACTATACAAGTGGCTCAATTAGATTTAAAGTTGGTGGTGCTTCTTATCAAAATATATTATCAGAAGATGGTGTACAAGAATTTTATTTTGTTTCATCAACAACTTCAAATAATATCTTATTTTCTACACTAAGTGCATATACTGGCTCAATAGACAACGTAAGCGTTAAAGAAGTCGGACAAGATTGGAATACTGCAAGTAATTGGACTATAAGTAACGGTTCTGCTAATGCAGACGGTTCAAGTGGTGGTTTGTTATCTCAATCAACAACTCCTACTGTAATTGGCAAAATATATAAAGTAGAATATACTATTTTAAATTATGTTTCAGGTTCTTTTAGATTTAGTTATGGCGGTACAAGTGAAAGTTTTCATACAAGCAACGGTACCTACACTTCATATAGAGTAGCTACTAACACAAATTCAACTCTTTCTTCAAGTAGTATAAATTTTATCGGCTCTATCACAAACGTCTCGATTAAAGAAGTTGGGCAAGATTGGACATTTGGAACGGGTTGGAGTATTGGAGATAGTGTAGCAAATGCTGTAAATGCACCTTTTGGCTCACAACTTGTAGATAGTGCTACTCTTACAGCAAGCAAAAAATATAGCGTATCTTTTGTAATTTCTAACTATATACAAGGTGTAGTCAGGGTTGCAGTTGGTAATGTGTTTAGTAGTGATGTTTCTGCTAATGGTAGCTACACGTTTACTTTAACATCTGCAAATACAAATGCTTTTAAAGTACAAGCAATGGGCGGAGGAAGTGGAACAATTTTATCTATTACAAACATATCAGTAGTAGAAATAACAGACGAAACAAACTTACCAAGAATCAACTACGAAGGGTTTAGTTACCAAGATATTTTAGGGAGTGAGGAAGTTGTAAATGGTGGTTTCTCTAATGGTACTACAAATTGGAATGCAGTAAGGGGTAATATTCAATCAGTAAATGACGAAGGTGTTTTTACCCTTGGAGGTACTGAACTAAATTCTCTAGTTCAATCAAATGTTTTAACTGTTGGTAAATCTTATTTATTAGAGTTTTATGCAAAAAGTGATACTTATAATACAAATATATTTACAGCTTATTTAGGTGTTGACAACATAGTTCAAGAACAAACAGTTTCAAGTGAATTTCAAAAATGGAGTTATTATATTTCTCCAAACCAAACAAATTTACAGTTAGGGATTTTTTATAGTGCCTTATACGAAAATATAATCTTTGACAACATATCCGTTAAAGAATTTATAGGTCAAGAAGTAGTACCTAATAGTGGTTGCGGAAGTTGGTTATTAGAACCACAATCTACAAATTCAATTCAGTCAAGCAACACTATAACTGCTATGAGTTACACTACCGGATTAACAAGAAGTGATAACGCAGCTATTTCTCCCAATGGGGAATTAAACGCAATGAGTTTTGTTCCAACAGCAAGTGGGGTTCATAGGAGTGGCTACTCTACTCTTGGAGGAACATATAATCAAGGCGATATTGTAACATTTAGTGGTTTTGTAAAAGCTAATGGTTATGATTTTGTTACTATGGGAGGATTCTTTGGAGGTGAAAAAGCAGTTTTTAATATTTCAAATGGTACATTAGTATCTCAAGAAAGTAATGTTATAGATACTAAAATTGTAAAACTTACAAATGATTGGTACAAATTAAGTACAACATATACTTTTCAAAACAATATTGGTAATAGTTTATTATATGCAGGTATTTATGTTATGAATACTGAAACTGGGATTACTTTTACTGGAGATGGTGTAAGCGGTGTTTATGGTTATGGATTCCAAGCTGAACAACAATCTTTTGCAACCTCGTATATTCCCACACAAGGAGCAGCATCCACAAGGTTAAAAGATATAGCGAACAATAGCGGTAATGCAAGTTATTTTAACGATTCAGAAGGAGTGCTATATGCTGAAATTTCAAGAACTTTAAATGAGGGGACTTATAGTTTTATTTCTGTTTCATCAAATTCATTAGACAGTATGATATCATTAGGAAAAGGCTATAATACAAACAAACTTATTATTTATGTTAAATTAGGGGGTGTTACTGTTTTTTCTGATACAACCATAGATTTTAAAGACAGTTTTCAAAAAGTAGCTATTAAATACAAAAGCGGACAAAGTTCTGTTTTTATTGATGGTATTGAAGTTCTAACATCTTCAAATGCATTTACCACAACAGTACCTTTAGAAGTTTTAAGGTTTTCTTGGCAATCCGATACTTCCAGTATTTTTTACGGGAAAACAAAAGCACTTGCAGTTTTCAAAACAGCTTTAACAGATGAACAATTAACAGCTTTAACAACAATATAATGAATATATACAAAACGGTATTTGATACAGAAGCACAAGGCAAACAAGTCTTAATTGATAAAGGTGTTTGGCAGGAATCAACTGAGGAGGGTGTTGAATCAATGCAGTATATTAACGGAACAAAAGGCGTAGTATATATCGGTAAAGTTGTAAAGACTCCAGGTACTTACGGTCCTGATGGTCACGAAATAACTCCACCAGTTTATTACGATGGTGTAGCTTATGACGTAATGAGTACAGACGACTTAGATTTTGGAGATAATGAAGTATATCCTGGAGATTCATCTGCTCATCAATTTTATGGATTTGCTAGAGGAGCTGAAGTTCCTCCTTCGGAAATAACTCAAAATGAGTAACTTCTTTAAATAACGAGTAACTATATAGTAAAGTAGTAAAAAATCAAATTAAATCAAATGGGAAACAAGATTACAGCAGAAGAATTAAAGTTAATTCAAGAGAGTCAAGGAAAAATTACACAAGCGTTATCTCAAGTAGGTATGCTAGAGGCTCAGAAGCATGGGTTGTTGATTCATATTCAAGAATTGAACAAAGAAGTAGAAGAAAATAAAAAGGTTTTACAGAATTCATACGGAGCAATCAGTGTCAACCTAGAAGACGGTAGTTTTAAAAACATTAAAAAAGAAGAAGAATAAGATGTCGTCTGTTATAAGAAAAATTAGTATAGGTTCTGACTACAAAACTGACGCAATGCATTATGCTGTTGGTCAGTCCGTTTATGGGGGTCACGAAATATCTCACATACTACATGACGAATCTGATAACTCTTATAGCGTTCACATTAAGAAAAAGGACGAGGTAATGCCGTGGAAAAAATTTAATTCTAACATGGCAGTATCTGTCGAATACGATCTAGCATATTAATGCAAAGTTTATTTAGTTTTATTGTAAAGCCTATAAATAAAAGATATGACAACGAGATTAAAGTAGGGGATAAAACCCTTATAACTAATAGTCGTATAGAGTCGTGGAAATCAGTTAGTAACCAAGCAGTGGTACTTGAAGTACCTAAAGCTTTTACTACTAAAATACGTAAAGGTGATATCATAGTGATACATCATAATGTTTTTAGAAGATTCTATGATATGAGAGGTAATCAAAAAGATAGTAGATCAAAATTTATCGATGATAAGTTTTTCTGCGATATAGACCAAGTTTATTTATATAAGCAAGATGGTAAGTGGAACGCTTTTGGTGATAGATGCTTTATAAATCCTATTGTAGATAATGACGATTTAACGGCAGACAAAGAAAGAAAGCTTATAGGAATACTTAAGTACGGTAATAGCTCCTTAGAAGCTATAGAAATCAATCCTGGTGATCTAGTTGGTTACACACCTAATGGTGAATTTGAGTTTGTAGTAGATAACGAGAGGTTGTATTGTATGAAATCAAATGATATTGTAATTAAATATGAATACGAAGGAAACGAAACTAAGTATAATCCAAGCTGGGCAAGCGGCAGTTCAAGAACTGATCAAAGTAGCTAAAGAGGCAATAGTTGACGGAGGAGAAGATATCTCTGCTGATAGACTGAAAAACGCAGCTGCTACAAAAAAGCTTGCTATCTTCGATGCATTTGAAATACTAAAACGTATTGAAGATGAAGAAGAATTATTAAACGAGAAACCAAAAGAAAAGAAAGAGAAAAAAGCTTTCGGTGGTTTTGCAGAAGGAAGATCTAAATAATGTATAAGCAGAGTTTATACAGAGTAGTACCTAACCATATAAAAGCTAGTGTCTTAAAGAAAAAGAACAAGTATAAAAAATGGGAGTACGGGTACAACGAAGAACACGATATGGTTGTCATCAGTAGAACTGGTGAAGTTGGTGAAGTATATGAGATACAAAATCTTAAAATAGCTTTACCTCTAGAGAATGACGTTGTTACTTTTGAGGGAAATAAATGGATGGCTCAGGAATATCCTAAAGAGCTTAAAGGAATAAAGACCATCTTTGACTGGAAGAATTATAAAGAGGATTTTAAAGAAGAATGGTATGAATTCATTGATCAAGAGTTTAAAAGAAGAGAACAAGGTTTTTGGTTTGTTAACAAGGACAAGCCTACTTATATTACTGGTACTCATTTTATCTACTTGCAGTACTCCAAGATTGACATTGGGAAGCCAGACTTTAGGGAATCAAACAGATTATTCTTCATATTCTGGGAAGCTTGCAAAGCAGACAGCCGTTGTTATGGAATGTCATATCTCAAGAACAGACGTTCAGGTTTTTCGTTCATGGCTTCAGCTGAGACCGTTAACATGGCAACAATATCATCCGATGCACGGTTTGGGATTTTGTCCAAATCTGGTGCCGATGCAAAGAAGATGTTCACAGATAAAGTGGTACCTATCAGCGTTAACTATCCCTTCTTCTTCAAACCGATCCAAGACGGTATGGACAGGCCCAAGACGGAGATTGCATACCGTGTTCCCGCTTCAAAACTCACAAGGAGATCAATCACCGAAACCGTTAGGCCCGAGAGTCTTAACGGTCTTGATACCACCGTCGATTGGAAAAACACCGGTGATAACGCATACGATGGAGAAAAACTAAAACTACTAGTACACGATGAAAGTGGAAAGTGGGAGAGACCAAACAATATATTAAATAACTGGCGAGTTACAAAAACGTGTTTAAGATTAGGTTCTAGAATTATTGGAAAGTGTATGATGGGTTCAACCTCAAACGCTTTAGATAAAGGTGGTGCTAATTTTAAGAAACTATATAACAATTCAGATGTTACCAAAAGAAACAGCAATGGACAGACTAGCTCAGGATTATATTCTTTGTTCATACCTATGGAATGGAATTACGAAGGATACATTGATTCTTATGGCTTTCCTGTCTTCGAAAACCCGAAAGAGAAGGTAGTAGATACGTTTGGTGACGAAATAAAAATAGGAGTACTACAGTATTGGAAAAATGAAGTAGAAGGATTAAAAGATGACCAAGATGGTTTAAACGAATTCTATAGACAGTTTCCTAGAACCACTGAGCACGCTTTTAGAGATGAGGCTAAAGAGTCTTTATTTAATCTAACTAAAATTTACGAACAGATAGATCACAACGCTGATCTCAACAACATAGCTTCTGTTACTATTGGTAGTTTTCAATGGGAGAATGGAGTTAAAGACTCTAAGGTTATATTTATGCCAAATAGAGACGGTAACTTCAGAATATCTTGGGTTCCACCTTATAATCTCCAAAATCGTGTGATAGTAAAGAATGGGACTAAATACCCAGGCAACGATCACTGCGGAGCGTTTGGGTGTGATAGCTATGATATATCAGGTACAGTTGATGGTAGAGGTTCGAATGGATCTTTACACGGTTTAACTAAATTCAGTATGGAAGACGTGCCACCTAATCAATTCTTTTTAGAGTATATAGCTAGACCTCAGACAGCTGAGATATTTTTTGAAGACGTTTTAATGGCTTGCGTATTCTACGGAATGCCTTTATTATGTGAAAACAATAAGCCTAGATTATTATATCATTTTAAAAGAAGAGGTTATAGAGGTTTCTCAATGAATAGACCTGACAAGGTTTGGAACAAATTGTCGGTTACAGAAAAAGACATTGGCGGAATACCTAACTCTAGTGAAGACATTAAGCAAGCACACGCTTCAGCTATTGAAACATACATAAACACAAGCGTTGGCTCAACAGAGAACGGATTTGGTAATATGTACTTTCAGAGAACATTAGAAGATTGGGCTAGGTTTAACATTAACAACAGAACAAAACACGATGCGTCTATAAGTTCTGGATTAGCTTTAATGGCTTGTAACAAAAACAGGTACATACCAGTGGCTAAAAAAGAATACAAAGCGATAAACTTAGGTATAAAAAAATATGATAACACTGGTTCATCATCAAAAATTATTTAATAAATGAAGATACAGACTAACACTAATAGTTCATTTCCTAACCAAGTGGTTAGCGACGAAGTAAAAGCTAGCCTAGAGTACGGTGAGCAAGTCGCTAGAGCGATTGAAGGAGAATGGTTCCAAGAAGGCAGGTCTGGTAACAGATATGCTCAAAGTTATAGTAATTTTCATCAATTGAGATTATACGCTCGTGGAGAGCAAAGTGTTCAAAAATATAAAAATGAATTATCTATTAACGGTGATTTATCTTACCTTAATTTAGACTGGACACCTGTTCCAGTTATTTCTAAGTTTGTAGACATTGTTGTAAATGGAATGAGTAATAAATCTTATGACATTAAAGCAGTTGCTCAAGATCCATTTTCTGTGAAAAGTAGAACAGATTACGCTGCAGCTATTCAGAGGGATATGAACACTAAAGAATTGTTGATAGATATACAGAATAAGTTAGGCGCTGATCTATCTATGACTAATGACATTAACAACTTACCTGAAAACAGAGACGAGCTAGACCTTCATATGCAAATGACCTATAAACAAAACGTTGAGGTCGCAGAAGAAGAAGTAATTAACACTACCCTAGCGAAGAATAGATACGATCAAACTAAAAAAAGACTATCAAACGATTTAACTGTACTAGGAATAGCAGCATGTAAAACAAGGTTTGATAGAACAGAAGGTATAAAAATAGACTACGTTGATCCAGCTTATATGGTATATTCGTATACTGAGGATCCTAACTTTGAAGATATATATTATGTTGGAGAAGTAAAAGCTATAACAATACCAGAGCTTAAGAAGCAGTTTCCAGATCTTCCTGAAGAAGAATTAGAGAAGATACAGAAAATGCCAGGTAATTCTCAATTCGTAACTGGTTGGGGTAATTACGATGAAAACACTGTTCAGGTTATGTACTTTGAGTATAAGACTTATATGAACCAGGTTTTTAAGATAAAGAAAACTGACCAAGGTCTAGAAAAAGCATTAGAAAAAACAGACGAATTCAACCCACCACCTAACGACAATTTTGATAGAGTATATAGAACTATAGAGGTTTTATACACTGGAGCAAAAGTGTTAGGTAACAATGTTATGCTAGAGTGGAAGATGGCCGAGAATATGACTAGGCCAACCGCTGATACTACAAAGGTAGAAATGAACTACTGTATTACAGCTCCGAAAATGTATAAAGGACGTATAGAGTCTTTAGTTAGTAGAATAACTGGATTTGCTGACATGATACAGCTTACTCACCTTAAGTTGCAACAAGTTATGTCTAGAATAGTTCCTGATGGAGTATTCTTGGATATGGATGGTTTAGCTGAAGTTGATTTAGGTAACGGAACTAATTATAACCCAGCAGAAGCATTAAATATGTATTTTCAGACTGGTTCTGTAGTTGGTAGGTCACTAACTCAAGAAGGTGGTATGAATGCCGGTAAAGTACCTATACAGGAACTATCATCATCATCAGGTCAAGCTAAAATACAAAGTTTAATTGGTACTTACCAATATTACTTACAAATGATCCGTGATGTGACAGGATTAAACGAAGCTAGAGATGGAAGTGCTCCAGACAAAGACGCTTTAGTTGGTCTACAAAAGCTAGCAGCAAACGCTTCTAACACAGCCACTAAGCATTTAATGGAATCTTTATTATACGTTACATTGAGAATGTGTGAGAACATAAGCTTAAAAGCTGCTGATTTAATACAGAACCCATTAACAGAAAACTCTCTAAGTGGAGCTATAAGTACTTTCAACACTAAAACTCTACAAGAGTTAATGAATCTTCAATTACATGATTTTGGAATATTCTTAGAATTAGAACCTGAAGAAGAAGTCAAAGCTTTATTAGAGCAAAACGTTCAAATGGCTTTACAAACTGGCGCTATTGCGTTATCAGACGCTATCGATATACGAGAAATCAAAAACACTAAGCTAGCTAACCAGTTCTTAAAACTAAGACAAACTCAAAAAATAGCAAGAGAGCAAGCGGCTCAACAGCAAAATATTCAAGCTCAGGCACAAGCTAACGCTGGGTCTGCAGAGAAAGCAGCTATGTTTGAAGTGCAAAAGCAACAAGCTTTAACTCAAGAAAAAGTTAGTATAGAGCAAGCTAAATCTCAATTTGAGATACAAAGAATGCAGACAGAAGCTCAAATCAAAAGAGAGTTAATGGCTGAAGAGTTTGGTTATCAAATGCAATTGGCTCAAGCTAGAATACAATCGGAAACTTCTAAGGAAAAAGAAATAGAAGACCGTAAAGACAAGAGAGTGAAAATACAAGGAACCCAGCAATCAGAGCTTATAGATCAAAGACAGAATGATCTATTGCCAAAAAACTTTGAGTCTGCTGGAAACGATAATTTAGATGGGTTTGGACTAGAGCAGTTTGGACCTAGCTAGTATTTATTAATTATTTAATCATATTATATTATGTCAGAAACAAAGCAGGAAGGAGACTTTAAAATAAAGTCAAAACCTAAAATGAAAAAATTCAACAAAAACGCTGGAGAACCTACCAAGGTAGATTTATCTAAGCCAGTTGAAGAAGCTACTAAAGTTGTTATTCCTAGCAATGAACCAACTAAAGTAGTTGTAGAAAAAGTAGAAGAAGAAGTTAAACCGATTATAGAAGAAATTGTAGAAGAAGTAGTTGTAGAAAAAGCAGAAGAGCTTAAAGAAGAACCTACAATGGTTGGAGAAGTTCAGACCACTAAATTTGAACCAGAGGAGATTACAACGGAAACAGCAGTGTTACCAGAGAACATAGAGAAATTAGTTTCTTTTATGAACGAGACAGGTGGTAATATTGAAGATTACGTAAGATTAAACGCGGACTATTCCTCCGTCGATGATAACACATTGTTAAAGGAATACTATAAAAAATCTAAACCACATCTTGACGCGGATGAGATTTCTTTTTTGATGGAGGATAAATTCTCCTACGATGAAGAGCTTGACGACGAAAGAGATGTTAGATTTAAAAAACTAGCAATTAAAGAAGAGATCGCAGAAGCCAAAAACTTTCTAGAGCAAACAAAGAGTAAATACTACGACGAAATCAAGTTGAGACCCGGCGTAACTCAAAAGCAACAGAAAGCAACTGACTTTTTTGATCGATATAATCAGGACCAGAAAGTAGCTGAGCAACAACACTCGGACTTTAAATCCAAAACTAATAAATATTTTTCCGACGATTTCAAAGGTTTTGATTTCAATATCAGTGGAAAGAAATTTAGGTATGGAGTACAAGATCCAGGTAAAGTAGCAGAAGACCAATCTAATATTAACAATTTTGTAGGGAAGTTCCTAGACAAAAAAGGTAATGTAACAGATGAGAAAGGTTATCACAAAGCGCTATATATGGCTTCCAATGCTGATACAATCATTAATCATTTCTACGAACAAGGGAAATCAGATGCTACAAAACAAATAGTTAGTAGCTCTAAAAACCCTAGCCTGGATGTTAGACAACCGGCTCAAAAAAATGGATTTGTTAATGGTATTAAAGCAAAGGTACTAGGCCAAGACGGAAGAGATTCTTCAAAGTTGAGTATAAAAAGAATTAAAATTTAAAAACAAGAATTATGGCATTAACACCAACATTCGGTTCAATTAAACCGAGTCAAAAACAACAATTATTAGAATCTAACTACCTTTCTTTTAACGGAGGATCAGGAGATGGAGATTCAAATTCATTTGCACAACAGTATTTACCTGAGATCTACGAACAAGAAGTAGAGCGTTACGGAAACAGAACTTTATCTGGATTCTTACGTATGGTTGGAGCTGAAATGCCAATGTCTTCTGATCAAGTAATTTGGTCTGAACAAAATAGATTACACGTAGCTTACAATGATGTTTCTACAACAGCAACAGCGAATGAATTAACATTTGTTGTAGGTGGAACTGGAAAAGACTTTGTAGAAAATGTTATTTCTAAAAACCAAACCATCGTAATCTTAGATCCTGCTGGAGTTGAGATCAAAGCTTTAGTTATTGAGTCTTCTCAAACTGCGTCTTTAGCAACTTTATTAGTAGCTCCTTACACAGCTGCTGATTTAACTGGTTTTGCATCTTCTGGATTGAAGATTTTTGTATACGGTTCTGAATATGACAAAGGAGTATCTGTTACCAACTCTACTGGAGCTGGAGATATTTCAGGTTACAAGACAGTAAACCCTTCTTTCACACAATTCTCTAACTCACCTATCATTATTAGAAACAAGTTTGTTGTATCTGGTTCTGACATGGCGCAGATTGGATGGGTTGAAGTTGCTACCGAAGATGGAACTGGAGGGTACTTATGGTATTTGAAAGCTGAATCTGAAACTAGATTACGTTTCGAAGACTATTTAGAAATGGCTGTAGTAGAAGGAGAATTAGCTACTGGAGCAGCTGCTACTAGTGTTAAAGGAACACAAGGTTTATTTGCTGCTATCAAAGATAGAGGTAATACAAATGTAGGATTTACTGCTGCAGGTGGTTTAGCTACTTTTGATGAGATCTTGAAAAACTTAGATACACAGGGTGCAATTGAAGAAAACATGTTATTCTTAAACAGACAAACATCTTTAGACTTTGATGATATGTTAGCTGGTGTTGGATCTGGTACTAATTACGCAGGTGGTAGTTCTTACGGTGTATTTGAAAACAGCGAAGATATGGCATTGAACTTAGGTTTCTCTGGTTTTAGACGTGGATCTTACGACTTTTACAAGACTGACTGGAAATACTTAAACGATGCATCAACTCGTGGAGCAATCCAAGGAGCTGTAGCTAGTGTTGAAGGTGTTTTAGTTCCTGCTGGAACTTCTACTGTTTATGATCAAATCTTAGGAACTAATATCAGACGTCCATTTTTACACGTTAGATATAGAGCTTCTCAAGCTGATGACAGAAGAATGAAAACTTGGTTAACTGGTTCTGCTGGTGGAGCAATGTCTTCTGACTTAGATGCAATGGAAGTAAACTTCTTATCTGAAAGATGTTTATGTGTACAAGCAGCTAATAACTTCGTATTATTTCAAGGAGTATAATTATTATGTAATCTTTACCCTCGTTATATCAACGGGGGTAACTATTACCTTTAACAAACTATTTAATTTTATCATATTATGGCAAAACAAGCTACAGCTAAGAAAACCGAGGTGGCACCTCAGGCAATCGTAGAACCTATTAAAGTTGCTACGCCACCAAAACCAACGTGGGAAATAAAAGACAGAACGTATATATTAGCTAGAGGAATGAGTCCTCTAACTATGACAATACCTTCAAAACATACACTAAAACACTCTCTACTGTACTTTGACGAAGCGTCAGGTAATCAAAAAGAAATAAGATACGCTACTAATCAAGCGTCTGTGTTTGTTGAAGACCAAAAAGGAGAAGCAACATTAGGTCATATTGTTTTTAAGGACGGTATTTTAACCGTGCCTAAACAAAAACAAAGCTTACAAAAATTATTATCAATATACCATCCATTAAAAGGTAGAATTTATAATGAATTCAAACCTACACAAATCGCCGCAGAAGAACTTGATGTTTTATCTTTACAGGTAGACGCTATGACGGCAGCGAGAGAAATGGATATTGATATGGCTGAAGCAATAATGAGAGTTGAGATCGGATCTAAGGTAGATAAGATGAGTTCTAAGGAGCTTAGAAGAGACTTGTTATTGTTTTCTAGAAGTCAACCAGAACTGTTCTTAGACTTAGCGTCTGATGATAACGTTCCTTTAAGAAACTTTGCTATTAAAGCAGTTGAATTTGGGATTATTAAATTAGCTCAAGATCAAAGAACATTTACTTGGGGTTCTAATGGAAGAAAACTAATGACAGTTCCTTTCGACGAACACCCTTACTCTGCTATGGCAGCATTCTTCAAGACCGATGAAGGTTTAGAAATATACAGATCAATTGAGAAAAAGTTCTCATAACATGTAATACTAATATAGGGCTCGTTAACTCGGGCCTTTATATTATAACAAATAAAAACAATGGCAATAAACGTAGACACAGTATATAAGACAGTCCTGCTTATACTGAACAAAGAACAGAGAGGTTATGTAACCCCTGACGAGTTCAATAAAACAGCTACTCAAGTACAGCTTGATATATTCGAGCAATACTTTGAAGACTTAAACCAGCAACTACGAGTGCCACAATCAGATTACGATTACTCGGATAGACAGATGAGTATCGACGAAAAAATATCTCCTTTTAAAACAAGTGGCGATTGCGTGTATGGCAATGGTAAATTTAGTTTACCCGTGCTAGACGCTGAAGGCAATACGGTTTTAAATTCAGGGGCAGAACCTGCTAACGCTACTGAAGTCTCATTCTATAGACTAGGTACGCCAATATATTCTCCAGCAAGTGGTTTCCCAACAGAGATACAAAGATTACAACGTAACGATTTTTACAATATTGAAAAATCATCCTTAACAGCTTCAACTGAAGCTTTCCCAACTTACTTATACGAATCCAATAAACTAACTGTTAGACCGGTAAGCATTACTGATAGTGTTAATGTTAGCTTTATAAGAAAACCTAGAAATGTAGTATGGGGTTATAATAATGGCTCTTTTGGCCAGTATATATATAGTAGTTCAACAACAACACCTCCTACTAGTGGTGATTTGTCTCAACAATTTGAGTTAAACGCCTCTGAACAGGTTGATGTTATAACTAGAATATTGTTTTACTCTGGCGTTATAGTTAGAGACCCTCAGGTTATACAGGTAGCTGCTCAAGAAATACAGAACAACGAAATAAATAAAAAAAGCTAATAGATGTCATTAATAACAGAAAACAATAAGCAGTATTACGCTGGATCTCAAAGCTTCTTAGTCACAGATGCTGGAGTTAATTCTTTCACTACAACATTTGATACTGAATTAGTTTTCGGAAGCTATGACCCATTAGAAACAAGCTACGCTTTAAATAACTTCAAGCTATATACCGCAGCGGCTGGTGTTTTAGAATACACAGAGTATATTGATGAATATACTGTTACTGGTAATACAATTTCAATTGATGGAGGCTTAGATTTAAACACTAGCTTGATAGTTCAATTAAAAACAGACACAGGAGGTAACTTTGGTAACAGAGATGCTTATGGTGACACTGTTCAGGAAAACTGGGGATCATACGCTTATACTAAACTTGACGACATTATAAATAACTTTCTAGTAGCTTATGTTGGTGCTGGTAAATTAATACCAAGTGTAAAAAGAACTGACTTAATATTCTTTGCTAAAAGAGCAATGCAAGAGTTTAGCTACGATACTTTAAAAAGTATTAAATCTCAAGAGCTAAACATACCACCAAGCTTAAGCTTGCCAATGCCTCAGGATTATGTCAACTATGTAAAAATGAGTTGGGTTGATAATTCAGGTATTAAACATGTTATATATCCTACAACTTTAACTAGCAATCCTTACAGAAACCCTGTACAAGACGCTAACGGTATACCAACTCAAGATAACTTTGGTAACAATATACTAGGTACTTCTATCACTGAAGAAAGATGGGATTCAACCAAAAACTGGCAAATAAACAATGCTCTTAAAAGTGATTTATCACCTATTGTAGATGGGTTTGGAAATGTTCAAACCAGAAGCGGGGCTTATGGATTAGATCCTAAGTTAGCACAAGTTAACGGTTGGTTCACTATAAATGAAAGACAAAATACTTTTTCTTTTTCAAACGATCTAGTCAGCCGTCTAATCATTTTAGAGTACGTTTCTGATGGTTTAGCGTATGACTTGGATACTAAAGTTCCTAAGATGGCGGAAGAAGCTATGTATGCTTATATGAGCCACGCTATAATGTCTACAAGATCTGGTCAACCAGAATATGTTATCAATAGACTAAGTAGAGAGAAGACAGCGAAACTTAGAAATGCTAAAATAAGATTATCTAACATTAAGCTTGAGGAAATATCTCAAGTAATGAGAGGTAAATCTAAATGGATAAAATCATAAAATAATATGGCTGAAGTTAAAAATGCTTTTATAAAGTCTAAGATGAACAAGGATCTTGACTCTAGGTTAATACCGTCAGGTGAATACAGAAATGCTTTGAATGCTCAGATTAGTAAATCAGAAGGTTCAGATGTTGGCGCTTTAGAAAGTGTACTAGGTAATAGTGTTTTCATTAATTTTATAGAAATAACAGGTGTTGACAATTTATTCTCTATAGGTCATTTGACAGATGAGGTTAATAGTGCCATATATGTTTTTCTAACAGATAACGATGGAAGTTATACTGATAGCCCTAACGATTATATTCCAAGAGGAGTAGGGGTAAACCCAGCTCCCGGATCTAATCATTTTATATACAAAATCAATGCGCTTAATCCACAGCAGCCAATAGCTATAAAACTGGTTGAAGGAGCTTTTTTAAATTTTTCCAGAAAAAATAAAATATTTGGAGTAAACATACTAGAACAGTTGTTGTTTTGGACTGACAATAGAAATCAACCTAGAAAAATAAACGTAGACACTGCTCAGAACAACGCTACTTATTACTCTACGGAGGATCACTTATCTGTAGCTAAATACAATCCATACGACGTTATAAGCTTGTATAAAGAAAGTGAACTAGTACCTGGAGAGTACGAGACAACAATGAAAGACGTTGCTAGTAAGTTTCTACCTAACGGTGGTTACTGTACCACAGACGCGGTTAGTAGTAACTCTGTCAACGTTAGTGTTGACGATTCTCTAAATAATATAAGTGTATATCCAAACGTGCCTAGGGTTGGGATGTTCGTAAAAAGAATTGTTGATGGTGATGTAGTTCCTTTGCAATTAAACGGTGTTGACGTTCTAGACGTTAAGGTCGTTACCTCTTACACAGCAGGGACAATAGTTTTAAATAAAAGCGTTGATATTACGCTTGATAATAATAACCAATTACCTATTTTAGTTATTAGTCCAAACCCTTACTACGTAAGTGATTACAACGGAGACCCTAGCTTTTTAGAAGATAAATTCGTTAGATTCAGCTACAGGTTTAAGTTTGATGACGGAGAGTACTCTATAATAGCTCCTTTTACTCAACCTTGTTTTATACCTAAACAGGATGGTTATTTTTTAAATACTGAACTTGACAAAGGTGATCAGCAACAGGCTTATTCTTCTACGGTTGTCAGTTTTATGGAAAACAAAGTTAACAATATAGATTTACAAATACCTCTACCTAGCACTGTTAGCAGCTTTTACAATGACTACCACGTGGATAGTATAGATATTCTGTACAAAGAGTCGGATGGATTAGCTATTAAAGTTATAGAAACCATAGATACTAAAACTACAGATTTTACATCAGGAACTGATAGCGTTTATGTTTATTCTTATCAATCTAAAAAACCTTATAAAACCCTTCCTTCAAAAGAAACTACTAGAGTTTACGATAAAGTACCTGTAAAAGCTCTTGGTCAAGAAATAATAAGCAATAGAATTGCATATGCTAACTTTCAAGATAAACATACACCACCAGCTTCACTTAATTACAATGTAAATTCCAGCGACAAATCTGAATTCAATTTAGATAATGCAGAAGCTAGAGTCGTTAGTGATGTAACTTCATCATTCGTGTTAAATATAAACGTAACATCTAATATCAACGCTATAACTACAGGTTCTATAATGACATCCCAAACGCTTCCAACTGATGAGGTTTTTACAGTGGTTAGTTTTATAGGAAATGTAGTAACGTTAACCCAAGAAGTAACTTTATTAGCAGATGATATTTTATTTTTCAACCCTAGCGGTGATGATGGAAAAACCACTACTATTGTAGAATACCCTAATAGTAGTTTAAAAACTAATAGAAACTATCAAGTTGGCTTCGTGTTATCGGATAGATTCGGTAGACAATCAACAGTTATACTATCTAATAAGACAAGTTCTATTCCACAAATTGGAGAAGCTAGTTTTATTGGATCTACACTTTATTCTCCTTATATAGACGAAGGAACTAATACTGTAGAATGGCCTGGAAACTCACTAAAAGTTTCATTAAACGATCCTATACCACCTGACGGACCGGGACTTTACAATGGTGATGTTAATAGCATAAGTTATAACCCTTTAGGTTGGTACTCCTATAAGATAGTTGTTAAACAGACAGAGCAAGAGTACTACAATATTTACTCAGCTGGAGCTATGAAAGGTCTTCCTTATAATTATGACTCCAACGATATTAGTCCTGTGAAAAACAGTAATACTTCTTTTGTTACGTTATTAAACGACAATATAAATAAGATACCTAGAGACCTATCTCAAGTTGGGCCACAGGATAAGTCTTTTAGAAGCTCCGTAGTGTTGTATGGTAGAGTTGAAAACAACGTCAATGCAGATAATAACTTGAATAATAACCAATACTACCCTGATAGATTGTCTTTTACAACATCTTCCATCGAAGATCTGTATGATTTGTTTGATATAAATGACTTTAAAGGGTCTTTAGGCACTGTTTTACCTATAACTAGTCCACTTAATGCTTTTCACGGTTTTTTTAAATCTGATTCAAATCCTTTTATAGCTGAAATAATAACTTCTCAGTCAAGTAGTAATCAATTTGGAGTACAAAACAGTTTTATAGATGAAACAGGTTCTGTAACATCTACTAGTGCTGTCGCAGGGGAAACTGAAGTACCTTACGATAATTTATCCAGTACAGTTGAAATAGGTAGTGTGATAACGGCTATAGAGGGAACACCTGTTGACCCAGCTGTTTTAGATTTTGTTGTTGTAAATATAACTGGAGGATCGACCGGAATTGTTACGTTAAATAGAGCTATATCCGTAAGTAATAATACTCTTATATCCTTTTCTTTGAAATCATACAAAGACATTGAGTCTTTAGCTATATTTGAAACCAAACCAGTAGACTCTAGGTTAGATATATTCTGGGAAACATCATCCGCTGGATTAATATCTGATATAAACAACTTAGTCATTAACCAATCTAATGCAGGTGCTGGACTCGAAGATTTTAACACTCAATCTTTTAGCGAATCCATAGAGCTTGGTCAAAATATTTCTAATTCTAGCTTTAGATTAGTAGATAGTTTTCAGGCTGATATACCTATTGCTGATATCACTAGTTTTACATTAAAGTCTGTTATAAATGGAAACAGTATAAATGTCAACCCAGACAATGATCCAGTACCTCAAAACAGTACAAACTACTTCACGTTATACGAACCAACGCCTGGTACGAAAAGATACAATGTAAAGGTTACTCAAGAATTTATAAACCAAACGTGGTACGCTGCTGATTTCAACAGAAACCAATGGCGGTTTAATTTTGAATCTATAGTCAATGGAGTTACGACTGAATATTTTGAAACCGTAACATTAGGTAACTTAAATCCAGTGATGACGGCGGATAACACAACACCTGCTCCTTCTGAATTTACTATTATAAAAAACACTGGTGATGTATACTTAGAAACTATGACAGCTGTAAATGGCGCCGCTGACACCAACCCAAACACTTGGCAAGACCTTAGTTGGGGTATAGTAGCTAACAGTGAAGTTAGATCTAACGGCGACTTAGTGCCTGGAACCTTTGTTTTAGACACTTCGCTGCCTACAGTATCAGGTAAAACTCTTTCTACATGCGTGCTAAGAAGTTTAAGCCCGAGTAATATAGAAGCTGATGTTTATAGCGTTCAAGTTCAGGTAACAGATGGAGGTCAAGAATCTATAACTACTCTAGTTAATGTAAACTTTGGCGTTATACCTACGTCTGTTGAAGACGTTGTTGTTAGCGGCGGAATAAACGGAAGAGCTACATTTATTGAAATACAGAATCAATCAACAGGTTCTAATAACGGTTTTTACATATATGATTTATCGTGGGGTGCTTTATCCTCTTCTAGTGCTACTATATCAATAGATAGGCTTAACGGTGAAAATTGTTCTGGTGGATGGTATTGGGGCTCTAGCTTAAGCGCAGCTAAAAACAGGTACGAGCAATGTACTAATCCATTAGCTGAGGAAACTGTGAATTACGCAACCACACCTGTCGACACTACTGGGTACTTTTTTGAAATAATAGATTCATAGTAATTAAAATAAAAAATAAGTGATAATTATATGGGAGCCATAATAGAAGTAAAATATTTTAACTCTTTCTTACTTAAGAAGACTAGCGACAACGAGGCCTTAGTTAATGATGCACCGTCTTGGAATGGTTCCATGGGTATACCAGCAGATATTGGTGGTTTTCCCGTATTTCCTTCAGCTACTCCAACCTCTAATTGGGTTATTGAAGAAGCTAGGGTAAGAGGTGGATATAACAACACAATAGTGGACTTAGGTGTTAGAGCATATTTAGTAGAAGAAGAAGCTAGCGCGGTTAATAGAGTTAATTCAATAATATACTCTGGTATATTTAATAGTAGAACAGGTGTAAACGATACAAACGTTTTCTCAGTAGCTGAATCTATAACTAAGTCAGCTGATCCAGCAAACGGTAGTATACAAAAACTTTATGCCGAAGACACTAATCTTATTGTCTTTCAAGAGTCTAAAGTTTCTAGAGCACTAATTGATAAAGACGCTATATACACAGCTGAAGGAGGAGGAAGTATTACTAACGTAAATACAACTATAGGTACGATACAGCCTTACAGTGGAAACTTTGGTATAAGTAGAGATCCTGGTAGCTTTGCTACTTATGGTTATAGAAAATACTTTACAGATAAAGACAGGAACGCGGTTCTTAGATTATCTATGGACGGTCTAACTGAAATATCTAATTATGGCATGTACGATTATTTTAGAGATGAGTTTAGAAACATTGACAGCGGGGCAAATCCAGGGGTTTTAATAGGTGGATGGGACATACACAACAAACAATACGTTTTGTCTGCTCAAGCAGCTTTTGATAGTTCCACGTCTGATTACAATACGTTATCCTTCGATGAAGGCGTTAGAGGGTGGACTAGCTTTTTTAGCTATAAACCTGATAGTGTACTTAGTTTAAAAAGTAATTTTTACAGTTTAAACAATGGGGTATTATGGAAACATTATGATCCTTCTGTTAATAGGGGTAATTTTTACGGTAAAAACAACAATACTTCTGTTCAGTTTGTATTTAATCCTAGAGTAAGTATGTCTAAAGTATTTAAGACAGTTAACTACGAAGGAAGCAATGGATGGCAAGTAAGTAGCTTTATTTCTGACGAAACTGGATATGATGTTGTAAATGGTTTTATGACAGATACATCTACTTTAGTTTATAGTTACGATGGTGGTTTATATACAGAGAATAACATAAGCTATAGAGCAGGTTTTGATAGAAAAGAAAATAAATACGTTGCTAACTTAGTTAATAGTACTTCTGCTAGAACAGGAGAAGTTTTATGGGGCAATAGTATGTCAGGTATAAAAGGCTTTTTAGCTACAGTAACAGTATCTACAGATTATATTATTGACGCCGAAGGAGCAATAACAAGTGGTACAAATCCAGAAGGAGCTAAAGAATTATTTGCAGTATCTTCTGATTATTCAGAATCATCTTATTAAATGAAAGAAACCTCATTAAGTGTACATAGTTTTAGGGAAACAGTTACATCTCTAGAAAGACAAATGCTAGACAGTGATAACCCTTTAGTAATAAAAGGTAATTCAGATTCTTTTCCATTAACTCATTCATTTTCTGACGGAGTTTATATTAGAGAAATGTCTATGCTTGAAGGTGGCATCGTTATAGGTAAAATACACAATAGAAGTCATACGTGGTTTCTAATGAAGGGAAAATTAAAAATAGCAAACGAAGATGGAGTTGTAACTTACTCAGCTCCTACATATGTCAATGCTGTTTCTGGGGCAAAGAGAGTTATAATTGCTTTAGAGGATTCGGTGTTTGTTAATGTTCATCCAAATCCAGATAACATAACAAATATAGATGAGTTAGAAAGAATACTAACTTGCGAAACATACACACAATACAAACAATTAAAAGAATAGCTTATGTCAATGGTAACAGCCGGTTTAATATCTGGCGGATTAAGTATAGTTTCTGGTATCTTCGGAGCTTCGGCAGCTAACAAGAGAAAGCAACAAGCAGCGCACGCTAAAAGAGTTGCCACTAGAAAACTAGAATACTTAGAAGATAATAGACAAGAAATTATAAATCCTTTTGCAGGTGCCACAGATCTTTCTTCGATGGTACAAAACCCATTTGAAAACTTAGCTGTTGCTACTCAAGCAGCAGAAATGCAAGCAGAAGAAGCTGATATATCACTAGCTAATACTCTAGATGCCATTAGATCAACTGGTGCTGGAGCTGGAGGAGCAACGGCTTTAGCTCAAGCAGCTTTACAGTCTAAGAAAGGTGTTTCAGCTAGTATAGAAAAACAAGAAGCTAATAACGAGCAATTAAAAGCTCAAGGTGAGCAGCGATCTCAGCAACTACAAATGGCTGAAAAGCAAAGAATGCAAGGCCTAGAAGCTTCTGGCAAAGAGTTTATGTACCGAGAGCAAGAAAATAGAGATGCGGTGCAGATGGATAGACTATCCGCTCAGATATCAGGTGCTGAAGCTAGGGAATCTCAAGCAGCTTCAGATAGAACTGGAGCTATAACAGGAGTTATTGGAGGCGTTACAAGCACTGTTGGTAGCATGTATTCAGGAGGTGCTTTTGGTTCATCTTCTCCACCTACTATTGCTGACAAAGTAGGAAAATACGTTCCTTACGATCCTACAGCTTAATTAAATAAAACATAAAAATGAGTTATAGAAACCCAACACAAGTAGTAGACACGCAGTCAGCACAACACATGGCTAATCTTCAGAATACCATATCAGGTACTTTCCAAAGAGTTGCTAAAAGCTATAAAGAAGATAGAGATGATGAAACGAAGAAAGCTCAAAAGCTAGCCAACGAAAGATCTGAAAGATTAAAAAAAGCGCAGCTAGAAGAGGATAATGTTCAAGGAGAAGGAGACAAGGTTGTTAGAGGAAACAAAAGCATCAATATGGATGTTTTAAACCCTTACATTGGACAGTACTCTGATTATACAACACAAATTGAAGACGGCGGGTTAAGCGCCGATGAGGTGTTCTCTTACAAAACCAAGCAAAGAGATATCAAAGCTCTTCCTAGTGTTGTGCAAGGGGTTTTAGAAAAGTTTACGATGGCTACCGTTGGGCTTAAAGAAGCATTAAAAAGACCTGGCTTACCAGATGGAGTTGATCTTTATGCACCTGGGAACAACTTAGAAAACACTCAAGTGTGGACAGATAAATTAGCTGGAACTAGAACATTAGACATTGTAGAAAACGAAAAAACCGGTAGACCAGAGGTTTTTGTAGTTATAAAACCTAATGGAGGTGAGTCTAGAAGATACAGTGTAGCGCAATTGGAGTTAATGGCTGAGGAGAATGGAGGTATAGTTCAAAGAGTTCCTAATCAAGCAACTGAGTTTGAAGCTATGAAAAATAATTTTCTATACAGCGTAGACCCATTGACTAAGAAAACGGTTCCAAGTGACGATGCTTATGGCCCAATGGAAATAAACACAGATGAAGAAACTGGTTTAATAACATACTCTAGGTCTTTAAACCGTGAAAAAGTTGGTAAAGCAGCTGCTGCACAGATAGCGGCTAACGTTAGCTCTATGAACAATAACGATCTTATATCGATGGCTAATAATACTTTAGGTTTTCAAGGATCTGTAAATTTAAACAATTTACCTGAAATGTATTCTTTAATAGAAGAAGAGTATAAAGAGTATTGGTTAGACACTTACGCTAATCCAACTGAAGAGAAATCGAGACCAGTGAATCCGAAGACTATGTCTATTACTGAACGTAAATATTATGAAGACATTAAAGCTAAGCAAGAAGAATCTCAACTAGTAACTCAGGAAGTAGAAACTGATGTTGTTGATATATATAATAACCCTTCTGGATTCTTCAAAGGTTTAACAATTAAAGGAATCGGTAGCGGTGAAATAAGAAGCGCAGAAGTTACAGGTGATGGTAAAATAGAGCTAAGAACAGCTAAAGGACCTGCAGTGAAAGACGAAGCTACTGGAGACCTTAAACAATCCACCGAGGTACATACTTTAGACTTAGGCAATGACACTGGTATAAGACAATTTGCTAAAATAAAGTATCCAAGCGATAAACAAAAACCAGAAAGAAGAAAGTTTGAAAAAGAATTAAAGCTTTACAGAGACTACCAAGCAGCTAAAAAGAAATCAGGTTCTGGTGGTAAGCTAGAAGATGTTGGCACCTACGAGGAGTTTAAGTCAAAACAAAATAATAAAGGAGATCAAATTTTTAAATAAAAAAAGTAAGCAATGGATAAGATAGATCAACTATACAAATTATACTTAGAGCAAGGCTTGATAACATCAGCTACTACTATAGAGATGTTTTCTGATGCAGATGATGACGCTAGAAACCAACTATATGAGCTAGGTAAAGAAAATGATTTGTTTGCAGAAACAGACTCAAACACTTTTAAAAGCGCTTGGTCAGTTGAACCAGTAAAGACAGAAGATGTTGTAAAGGAAACTGCGGTTGCAACATCGGTAAATCAAGCAGTAGATACGGATTTAGAATCGGAAGCTGGTTTATTGGCATCATCAAGTGATAAGTTTAAAAACTTTTTATCAAAGCAAGGTGTTGAGCCTCAAGAAGATATAACACCTGAAGAGTATGATAGCTTTCTAGACGCTGCTGATAGTATTTCACCGGGCGCTAAACTAGATCTTAAAACAGCTAAATATAAGCAAGGGATTCAAGATGAAACAAAGTCTATATTAAATAACAGGTCAGTTCAACTTCCTAAAACAGAATTAGGAACCATTAATTTTGATGATAAAAAAGCTATTGAAAAATTTAGAAAAGATGCGCTTTTAGATTTCACTTCTAGCAATAGTACCATACAGAATAAAATCATACCTAATATAAATAAAGATATAAAACCAGCTGTTGACACCTATGTGCAAGAAGCTATGGTCAAGTACAAGCTAAATGACCCGAGCAGCATAACTCAAGAAAATCTTAACTCTTTCAATAAAGATGTTAATTCTTTTTATAATGAGTTAATGAACAGTAAAATATCAAATAATATTGATTTCAAAGCTTTAACAGCGGCTTTCGAGGAATCTGTAGATGATAAAACTGCTGATCCTTTAAGAAGTTTCGTGCAGTCAAAAGACATGCCTACACTATACGGGATGGGTCAAACAGCAAAAAAAATTGGCTGGGGAGCGCCTATTGTTGTTGGCTCTATGGTAAAAGCGATTAATGGTCTTAGAGGTATAAACGAAAGCACTAAAGAGTGGGCTAATAACGCTAGTTACAAGCAAGTTATAGACAAGGTTGTTCATTTTGAAAAAAACGAAGAGAAAGCTAAGAAATTTGGCTGGACTGACAGCACTGAAGGTTACTTTGTAGAAGACAAGGGAGACGGTAAGGGGTCTATGAAATTTATTCCTAAATACACTAGAGACAGTCAAGACATAGAGGCTTTTGCCGCTAAAGGATACGCGGTAGATTCGGGCCAAGAACTTTACAGACCACCAACGTCTGACCCTATAACTTGGGGTAATTTTAAACTTATATTTAACCAATACGAGAAGGAACAAGATGAAAAAGCGTTAAAAGCTTTTGCTGATATCCAAGAAGAGCAATTTGTACTTTCTAACTACGATAAAGGTGAGTTAGATAAAATATTTAAGGGTGACGATATTGTAGCTAATTCTATATATTTAGCAGCTGAACAGCTTCCTCAAATGGCTTTAGCTGTACTTACGCTTGGTGCTTCTGGTGCATTGCAAATGGGTGGTGAAATATACACTCAAGGAATTGATGTAGAGGCTAGAAAAAGATTTAACTTGTCTGAAGAAGAAAGAGTTACTTTAGATATGAAAAAAGAAATATTTAAAGATAAAAAGTTTATGGATTCTTTAGAGGCTAAAAGTGTCGCTGGAGGATTTGTTGCTGGTCAAATGGAACGATTTGGTGCTGGGAAAACGTTAAAACCTTTTACAACAGGGCTAAATAAATCCTTGTTAAGAAGTGGTTATAAAGAATTCTTGAAAAAAGCAACAAACAAGATCGTTGCTAACGGTCAAAACTCTAGTATGGAAGCTATAACAGAGACAGGTCAGGAAATAATAACAGCAGCTGCTTCTGGAGGAGACTTAGATGCTAAGCAACTTTTTGACGCCGGTGCCACTGGTTTTATATCTTCTTTTGCAACTGGACTAGGTGGTAATATAGGAAATCAAACTGTTTCTGAAGCAAAAGCTTTTAGCAAAATTATAGCAGGGAAATTAAACTCTAATAGCTCTGAAGCTATGTTTAACTTCAAGATAAAAGAAATAGAAAATCAAGCTAAGAAAGAAACCAGAGCTGATGTTAAAAAAGATTTACTAGAAAAAAGAAATGTTATTCTAGAGGTTCGAAACGTGGGTTTAACTATACCTAAAGATTTTAGTAGTGATTCTAAAAGCAAGGCTATAGATCTTATAATTAAGAAAAAGCAACTAGAAAAAGACATAGAAGGTAAAGACCCTGAGTTAGTTACAAAGCAAAAAGAAGAAATAAAAAAGATTAATACCGAGCTGCAGAAAGTGGCTGCAGATAATACGCTTGAAAAAACAACAAAGTCTATAGAAAAATTAGCTGGTGACATTAAGGGAGTAAGTGTTAAGTCTTTAGATAACGCGAAAGCTATAGAAAGTTTTATAAAAGAAAATAACTTAAACATAGATAAAAAAGCTTCTGGACAACAAGGTTTTATATATCAAAACAAAGAAACAGGCGAGCAAACTATAGTAATAAACAAAGAAATAGCGTCAAAAGAACAAGCTGTGAACGTTGCTGCTCACGAATTTCTACATGCGTTACTTTTTCAAACAGTAAAAGATAGTTCTACCACACAGGTTTCTTTAGGTAACTCTTTAAAAAGCTACTTAAACAAAATAGATGCAGATCAAGTAAAAGACAGTAACTTTGCTAAAAGATTAGATCAATACAAGCAAGACCCAAATAATGTAAAAGCTGAAGAAGTTATAACTTTATTCTCCGATGCTTTAGCCACTGGAGATATCAAGTTCAACGAAAATGTTTTTACTAAAATAGGTGATGTTATCCGTAGAGCATTGCAATCTGTAGGTGTCAGCGTTAAGTTTAATGATGGTAAAGACGTATACAATTTTGTTAAAGATTACAATAAAAGTGTATCAAAAGGAAAGCTAACAAAAGCACAAATAAAAGCTTCCGAGGGAGTTAAAGGTAGTTTAGTTACTGAAGGCGTGACAACTACTTCTAAGACTGATACAAAGCTATCTAAGTCCAACAAAGATCTTGGTAACGAGATAAAAGCCTTAGTACCTGAAGGAACTAGTAAAAGCAGATACGACAACCAAGTAATTGGTAAAGTATATGAAAAACTAGTTTTTGGTACAACGTTAGATGGTTTAATAAACGGTCAACTAAACAAGTATGGTGTAGTCGGTGATAATGTGTATGGTAAGCCTAAGGACATATTTATGGAAGATGTTAAAGCTCAACTGTATGAAAAGAGTTTAATGAGGTTTAATCCTGAGACAAACGATGACTTAGGTGGTTTTGTTGTAAACGAGCTTATAAAGTATAGAATTGGCGACGTTGTTAACAGGTATAAAAAAGAAGCTGGTGTAGAAGGTAAAAGTTTAGATGTCGCTGCTGGTGAAGTAGGTTCTGTTCAAGAAGTTGCCGATGAATCAATGAGCATTGAAGATCAAATCGATTTAGATAACGCTCAAACTAGATCTGAAACTAGATTAACTAAAGCCACTAAGATAATGTCTAAAGAGCAGTACGACAAAGCTGCTAAGATGGTAGAAGAGAAGCTTAAAGACATCGATCCTAAGAAACTAAGCTACAAGAAAATTGGTGGCCTAGCAACTGACGTTTTATCTGAAATAACAGATGTACCTGCTGGTAAAATATTAGACTCTACTAAGAATCTTTCTAAAGAAGAAACTTCTAGAGGAGCTATGTTTATTGAGAAGAACATCGACTACATTAGAAAAACTTTACCAAAAGGAGCGGTTCAAGAAGCTGCTACTGAAAAGCTAATGGGTACAGCAACCGGTGTAGCTAATAGCATATTAAAGAGACTTTACGATAAGAATACTAGAATTAAAAAAGGAGCTGGTTTATCCCCTTGGTCATTAAAGCAAGGTGTAACAAACCAAGATATATTAGACGCTATAGGAAGACCTAAAAGAGCAGATGACAAGAAGATACAGATAGATCCTAGATCTCCTGAAGGTCAAGTGATTAAAGGTTTATTAAACTTAGTTGATAGAAACATTGCTAATGAGTTAGCCAGAACTGTGCCTAGCAATTTAACTCTTGAGCAAAAGCAAGATGTCGCTGCAGGTAAAAGTAATTTAATGTTCAGTAAGTCTAGCCAAGAAATACTCAACAAATACGACTTAGACTATAGAGAAATTAAAACAAAAACTGACGTAGACTTCTATATAAAGAATATGGTTAAACCTCTTGTTGGTATATTTAATTCTGATGATTTTAAGTTGCTAAATAGAAGCGTTTTGCAGTTTAGAACTAAAGCTTTAGGTGGAAATAAAAAAGTGTCAGATTACCTAAGAGACGAGCTATTTAAGTTAGATTTACCAAAAAGAGTAACTATAGGTAGAACGAAGCAGAACCAAGCTATAGGTAGAACAGAAAAAGAGTTTGAAAAAAACTTAAAAAATGGTAAAATACAAGAATACAATAGAAGAAACTCTCTAGTTTTTGCAAACATGTGGAATACTATTAATAATGTTGTTTCTAAAGATAAAAATCTAGCTATACCAATAATGTATTTGCTAGAGAACTCTATTAACGAAGCTACTAATCCTCACAGAATGGGCGCTCCTATTATTGGATATGAGAAAGGTGCTGGAAAACTATATTACGAGCATGCAGTTCCTTCTCAATTAGCTTATTTAACTTTAATGGATAGTGTACTAAATGATAACAAAGATTTTCAAAAAGAATTTAAAAAAATTAAAGAAAATTATAAAGTTATAGCCATAAGTGAATCTAGTAACAGCAAAATAAATGACGCTAAATATGGTTTAGTTATGCCTGATGGCTGGAAAAACTGGTATGATAGATATTTCAACCCTAAAGTAGCTGGTATTAGAGGTGGTATAGATCCAGAGAGCTTAATAGGAATAGATGGTAATAACTTTAGTGAAGAGTTTCGTATAAAAAATAACGGCGTTAAATTTAGCAAGTCTTTAAACTTAGATAAAGAGTTTAACGATATTATTGAAAACAAAACAGGTATAGAGTCTTATAAGGACTACAAAAAAGTTAAAGCTCAAGTAACAGGAGCTAGTAAAGGCAAATTTAACTTCTTTATCGCGCCTTCAGCTGAAGATTTTGTTGGGTTATTATATAAGACTTTAGGTAAAGGTAAAATTGGAGATGCTCAAATGGCTTGGTACAAAGAGAACTTACTAGATCCATACGCAAGAGCTATGGAAAAAGTATCTAGAGATAGAAACTTTATGGCTAGAAACTTTTTAGCTATAAAGAAAGAACTTAAGATCGTACCAAAAAACTTGAAAAAGAAAATACCAGGAGAGCCTTTTACTCAAGAGCAAGCTATTAGAGTTTATATCTGGAACAAGAAAGGATCTACAATTCCAGAAATATCTGAAAACGATAGTACTTACTTAACAAATTTTGTAGAAAATAACGAGAAGCTAAAAACGTTCGCAGACCAAGTGATTGCACTTAGTGGTATTGAAGATTATGCTAAACCTGGTGAATCTTGGGTTACTGGAACTATAACAACTGATATGTTAGAGGCTTTAAACACTACTAAAAGAAAAAAATACCTAGAGCTTTGGCAACAAAACGTAAACGAAATATTCTCTGAAAAGAATTTAAATAAGCTAGAAGCTGCTTATGGAGCAGATTATAGAAAAGCAGTAGAAAACATTCTAGGTAGAATGAGAACTGGTAGAAACAGAGCTTTTGGTGGTGATAGCTTAAACGGTAGATTTGTTGACTGGATGACGGGTGCTACTGGAGCTATCATGTTCTTTAACACTAGATCAGCTGTTTTACAGACCTTATCTGCTGTAAACTTTATAAACTTTGGTGATAACAATATATTTGCAGCTACTAAAGCTTTTGCTAATCAAAAACAATACTGGAGTGACTTTAAGATGTTATTTAACTCTGAATTTCTAGTAGAAAGACGCGACGGCTTAAAGATCAATGTGAACGAAGCCGATATCGCTGACATCGCTAAAGAAAAAGGTGTTAGAGGTTTAATAAATAAGTTGCTTAAGCTAGGTTTTACACCTACTCAACTAGCAGATAGTTTTGCTATCGCGACTGGTGGTGCTACTTTTTATAGAAACAGACTAAAAGCATTGATAAAAGACGGTATGGATCCTGCTGATGCTGAAAAACAAGCAATGAGGGATTTTAGAGAGACAGCTGAAGAGTCTCAGCAATCAAGTAGGCCTGATAAAATTAGCGCCCAGCAAGCGGGTCCATTAGGACGTACTATATTAGCTTTTGCGAATACACCAGCACAATACGCGCGTATAATTAAAAAAGCCGCTAGCGACATTAAGAATGGCCGGGGAGACCTTAAGACTAATATATCTAAGATCATGTACTACGGAGTTGCACAAAACTTAATATTTAATGCACTGCAACAAGCTTTATTCGCTGCATTATTTGATGAAGATGAAGAAGAAATAGATGATAAAACTATTAGTATAGCGAACGGTATGGCTGATTCAATACTTAGAGGTATTGGTATATCTGGAGCTGTAATATCTGTAGTTAAGAACGCTGCTATGAGGTGGGTAAAAGAAGAAGAAAAATCAAACCCCAAATACGAGAATGCTATTCTTGAGTTAGTAAAGATATCACCACCAGTGTCGTCTAAAATAAACAAGTTGAGAGCAGCTGCTAGATCTTACTCTTGGGATAAAAATGAAATGAAAGAAGGTGGTTTAAGCATTGATAATCCAGCTAATTTAGCTATAGGTAATGTTGTTTCAGCAGTAACAAATATTCCTTTAGATAGAGTTGTAAAAAAGATGCAGCACGTAAAAACAGCAAGTGATTCGGAGATAGATACTTACAAAAGAATATTTCTACTAGCTGGTTGGTCTGAATGGGAGTTAGGTATTGAGAAAAAGAAAAAATCTAAAGTACCTTCTACTGGTGTTATTAAATACAAGGATATTAACTACAAGGATATTAAATATAAAGATATTAAATATAAATAAATGAAACTAACAAAAAACTTTAGCTTAAAAGAATTTGAGTGTAAATGCGGTTGTGTTATGCCTGAGTTCGTTAAGAAAAACGTAATAGAGTTGGCTGATAATCTACAAGTGTTGAGAGACGTTGTAGGTAGATTAGATCTAACCAATGCTTATCGCTGTAAAGAGCATAACGCAGACGTAGGTGGAGCTGTTAATTCTCAGCACGTAAAGGGTAAAGCTGCAGACATCAAATCAAGCACTATAGAACCGTGGGATATGGCTGTCGCTGTAGATAACTTAATGAAAAGCGAAAAGTTTAAATTAGGTGGAATAGGTATTTACAATACCTTCACTCATGTAGATATTCGGGGGTCAGGAGCTCGTTGGAGTAAAACATTAAATAAATAATATGAGAACAAAAGGAATTGGACCTCAAGGTCTAGGAGTGCCAGGGCATAATGGCTTCTGGATTGGATCACCGTTGAAGCAGAAATGTTGGCCAGGTTATAAGGCTGAAGGTGAAAAGAAATCACCAAGCGGTAAAAAAACTAAAGGAGGTAGTACTAAAATGGTAAACAACTGCGTTGAGAAATGATAGAAAAACTAAAAAAAGAATGGAATTCATTACTGTATTGGTTAATGTTTAAAAAGAAAAAAAGGAATAAATAAACTGGGCGTACCATACCCAATATTCCTGTACCAAGAAAGGGGACCTCGTATGAGATCCCCTTTTTTAATTTTACTGTGTAT
>Ga0208134_1000325_pt1 | contig 31440 bp, 18 predicted proteins | sample VirMetDEL_Mar_31_FD_184515 | JGI IMG/M metagenome (GOLD analysis project Ga0208134, IMG submission 184515) | Aqueous microbial communities from the Delaware River and Bay under freshwater to marine salinity gradient to study organic matter... | ecosystem: Environmental > Aquatic > Marine >...
ACTCTATTGTAAGTTATTTGCAAAGAACTGATCCAGATATAGTAATGCAGGTTACTGCATTGACTGGATATACTGATGGATTAATAAATACAAGTTCAGTATTAGAAGGTGTAGATTTCACGCGACCAACAGTTAGTGGGAACACCGTGACAGTTACTCCAGAAACTTACACTTTTGCAACTAGTGAATTCCTTAAAGATTTCGCAGATGCAGATGGAGATTTACCAAACTTAATAACAATAAAAACCTTGCCGGCAAATGGAACATTAGCTTATAATGGTGTAAACATCAAAGCTCCATTCACATTTACAGATGGATCTTTACTGGTTTACACACGAAACGCTAATACACCTTACAGCACCAGCTTTAATTTTTCTGTTACAGATGCTAGTTGCCAAGTTCCAATGGAATCCTTGACAACTCAGATTATAGTAATAGTTGAAGAATTAGTACCGGACATAGAAAATGAATCACCAGTGATAGGAGATAGAGCTCAATATGCAGAAAACAGAACAGTAACAGTATTCTCAGTAGCAGATTTTACTACTAAGACTATTGCTCCTTACTTTGATCCAGAAGCAAATGATTTAGATGCAATTAGAATTGATGAAATATCAACGGCGAATACAGGAGTATTTTATTACTTAGGAGTTCCAGTTATTATTGGTCAGGTAATAACCAATTCTGAAATAGCATCCGGTGCATTCTATCATGAAGGTCCTGACTCTAATTCAATAACGACTGATACATTCGAGGCTAGTGTTAGAGACACTGGTTCAATGATTTGGGTTCAATAATTTAAAACAAAACAATGCTATACACAATCACTAATAATGGGCTTACTAATGGTAGGCCCGTAGCTGTTGGAGCTAATACAATATCAATCCTAAATAGGGCTACACATGTATTCACCATAGCTAATTTCACGACGGAGACATCCCCTGTTTATTCTGACCCGGAAGGAGATCCTTTATCTTATATTAAGATATTGCAATTACCTGTCAGTGGCCAGATTCAACTTTCAGGAGTCCCTATTAGTTTGAATCAGATGATATTTAGTGCTAACATAACTGCAGGTAATCTAACTTATGTTTCTAATGATGTTGATCAATATTATTCAGAGATATTCAAATTTGATATTGCTGATACTGGATCTCAAACTCTTAGTGGATTAACTACGGGAATTATCAGAATGAATGTGGCTGACATATTAAATTCTCCGCCAACATGCGTTGGAAATAATACAATCGTAAAGAACTACAATCAAACTCACGTATTCACTGTTGCAAACTTTACATCCGAAACCACGCCATTATATTCTGATCCTGATGGTGATGCAGCTTATGCTGTAAAAGTTCTTACGTTACCATCGAATGGTAATCTTTACTTTAATGGAATCGTAGTGAATGTTAATCAGGAAATACTTATGACTGAAGTTACTGCAGGTTTGTTGACGTATGTTCCAAACCCAGCTATTACAACAGCTCAATCTTTACCATTTAACTTTGCATTATCCGATATTGGATCCAAAACTTTTATATCAACCTGTATATCATAATGGCAACAATAACACTATCATATAATGCAAAGAAAAAAGATCCTGCACCTGTAGTAGATCAACTGACAGAGGTTAGTTCCACTGATGTTTCATGCTCATCTCAAGACGTAGTAAGCTATAGCATTACTGGAACTAAATGGCTCGAAATATTAAGCACTGATGTAAGTGCTTATGTCTTTGGAGCGTCAGAGGGTTCAATAACTGGCTCAGGGACATTCACTATTATCATTGATAAATTCAAATCATTTCAAGCTAATCAAAATATTTTCACCGATTCAGTCACTGTAAGAATTAGGACAACTAATGGTGGAGCAATAGAAGATAGCTACACTTTAACTAGAGTTCATACAGATAATATTTGTTAATAAATAATTCCAAGTAAGTCAAATGTATCAAAAGGTTATGATGTAAGCATTTGACTTGCTTGGCTATTTTATTTATATTAGCCTAAAATAAAACTATTTATGAGTAAAAAAATCATAAAAGAGTTTCTTCTGGATAAAAGAAGTTACCAAAAATGTGGAGTAGAACGTATCACTGATGCAATATTTCAAAAATATGGAATAATAGTAATTTGCTCTGACATAAAAGAGGTTAAAAAAGAAATAAGGAAAGGAAATAAGAATACGGTCGTATTTAATGATGTTAAAGTTACACCAGAATTAATTGAAGATTTCCGTAACATGGCGGAAAAATTAAATTTTCAACTTTCAGGAACGCCATTTGCGCCAACTGAAAAGAAATTATTATTAAAAAGAAAAGGACCAGTAAAAAACTTTACTGTTCCAGATTATAACGACCAAAAAGGAATGCACATCATACTTGGGTGCAACCATGTACCTTTTCACCACGTACAGTTGCATGAAGGTATAAAAAAACTAATCGTTGATTACAACAAGGATGTAAAAGGATTTCACCTTATTGGTGACTTCATGGATATAAATACTTTATCAAGTCACGACAAAGGAAAGTTTACAGCAGTACCAGGATTGACGCTAGATGATGAATATTCAGCCGGTAATGAGCTCTTGGATGAGTTTGATGCCATTCTGCCAAAAGATGTGTGGAAAACATATTTATATGGAAACCATGAGGATAGATGGAATAGATGGATGAGGGATATGCAAAATGCAAAAACCCCACTTGAATCTCCAGAAGAAGCATTAGAACTTTGGAAAAGAGGATACCAGGTAAAAACAAGTTGGTCTCAAGACTATTTTACATTAGGAAGAGACTTTGATATATTTCATGGAATATATTTCAGCATACATTGTGCAAAAGCACACCTAGATAAATTAAGAAGAAGTTGTGCATTCGCTCACACTCATAGGGTTCAAACCTATAGGGAAGGAAATATGGCAACTTACAATATAGGATCATGCGCAGATTATACTTCAAAAGCATTTGGATATGCTACTAGGCCAATGAAAGCGCAATGGTCAAATGGATTCGCAATCAACATGATTGACTCCTTTGGGGTTAGCCATGTTACAACAATAGTTCCAGACGAAGACGGCAGGTTCTACTTTGGAGGAAAATTATACTAATTACTCATGACTAAAAATGAAATAATTTATTCAGTATTTGAAAAGCTCAAAATACAATCTGATGACACTGACATTACTGCAGAATTTGTTTCTTCTTTAGTTGACAGTAAAAGAGCTATGCTTATTAAACAACAGTACGGAGCAAGGCCCTGGAGTTTACCAGTTGAGGTTAAGCAAGAAATATGTCTTGACCTTGAAACTGCTAATAGTATTGATGGTCTATCATGTTTTGGTAAAATATTAAGAACAAAAATAAAGCTTCCTAATTCAATTAAGATACGTGCTAAAGAAGGTCCCTTAAATATTAGGAAGCATGACAGGACTCAGATTCCAATAAATATAGTCCCAATAGAAAGGTTGCCTTACGTAGGACATAATAGTTTTATAGCTAATATGATATATGCCTCAATTGACTATGATGGAAAATTGTATTTAGTATCAAACAGAAAGACCCATTTGTTCTTAGAAAGTATTAAAGTTACTGATATTTATGAGAATCCTGATATTGCTTATGAATTAGAATGCAATACTACTGCTTCAACTATAGAAGCATGGGACCAGGATTATCCAATTGAATCATCAATGGCTGATCCATTAATAAATCTTATTGCGCAAGAGCTGGCTAAGACTTTGGCCATGCCTGAAGACAATGTAAATGATGCTGAAGATGTCAGAAACTAGAGAGCATAAAGTAAAGAGTGATTACGGAGTTGCAGATTACTATAGATCTTTTCAAAAGAAACATAAGAAAAAGTATATTAGTAGAAATGTATTTGGCGCAGTCATAAAAGAATTCGGAGAATACGTACGGGATAGTATATCAAGAAAAGGTACGGAATATATCTTGCCTTCAAAAATTGGCAAGATAGAGCTGCGCAAGATCAAGACTGAAGTTTCAATTGATGAAAATGGAAACATAGTAAATAAACTTCCAACTAATTGGAAAGAGACTCGTAAGCTTTGGAATGAAAATGAAAAGGCTAGAGAGAAAAAAGTAAAAATTAAATTTACAAATGAGCATACTGACGGATATACTTTCAGGATATTTTATTTGAGATCAAAAGCAAATTATAAAAACAAGAGTGTTTACAAACTGCAGTTTAATAGACAAATGAAGAGGAATCTTTCTCAATCTATATTTAAAGGTAGAATAGACGCTTTTTTAAATTAATAACATGGCCAACACAGGTGATTTAGTAAGTATAAAGCTCATAGCTGATAGGTTAATGAGAAACCCAATTCTCAAGGATCTTACTTGGGAATTTATTGTTGATAATGCTATCGAAGTTTTAAGAATACTTGAAGCTCCATCTTTGTTTGTAAATAGATCAGAAGGGCTTGAGGTTAAAGATTTTAGAGCTATGAAACCAGTTGATATCATGAATATAAATGGTATCAGCAAAGTTGAAGGTGGTAATCTTATTCCTCTTACAGCAAATTCGGATATACTTGCTGATGACTATCCAGGTATGCAATCACTTGCAGTAAGGCAAGAAAGTACATATAGCCTAAATAGTAGATATGTAATAACAAATTTTGAAGAAGGTAAGATCATAATTTCTTACAAAGCAATAGCAACTGATGATGAGTGTTACCCTCTAGTTCTTAACAACGCAGTATTGCTTAGATGTGTTGAAAGCTATATCAAATGGAAATGGTTCGATGTTTTAAATGATATGGATATGATATCTGATCGCAAGCTTAACAAAGCTGAGACTGACTATTGCTTCAATGCTGCTCAAGCTGACGCTAATCTTAAGCTGCCATCCATTGATGAGATGGAAGCTCTTGTCAATCAGATCACTCAATTGCTTCCGGATAGATCAGCACACGCAAGTAGATTTGAATTCCTTGGATCAAGGGAAAGAATGAGGATACAATAAAAAGAAACTATGATCAAGAAATTAGAATTAGGCTATAAAGGTATGTCCAAGGATCTTGCAAAAGACAAGCAATCCGATAAGTACTTTAACGCTAAAAATATTAGAATACTTGCTACTGATCAGAAGAGTTCTTTTTCTGTAACTAACGAGCATGGAAATGAATTACTTTTTTATATACCAGATGTATTTATAAATATTGATAATACTAAGATAGAATACTACGTAGACTATCCTAACGGATCATCAACATTAAAAACAATATCTTATGAAACAGTAGGTAGTACAGCTCCTAGATGTGAAATAGAAGAAGAGTACATTGGAAACACAAATTCTGGCGCTCAGGTAATTGTTGGTACTAAGGATATGCGTAATTCAGCAATGATAATTACTACTGATGGAAATGGATTTAATTGTTTTTGGGAACTTACCGGACTGAACGACGGAACATTTGATATAACTCTTTTATATGTAAGGAATCTCAATATTATTAAAGAGAACTTAGTTCAAATAGAATACAATTTTGAAAATTCAATAATTGAAAAAATATATTTTGTAGATGGCAAAAACCAATTAAGGTTCATGAACATCCGGCAGAGTGTTGCTAATGGCGATGCTAAGAATTTGATTGATGTTAATTCAACAGCAATTGATACCGTGAGTACATTTAAGCTATCACAACCACAAGTTGACTCAGGTAGTGTAGTAAGCGGAGGGTCCCACACAAGTGGAATGATCCAGTATGCCTATTCTTTATATGTACTTAATGGATCTCAGACTACAATATCTCCATTATCAAGATTGGTTCCAATAGATAAAGGAAATAGCCTTGGCGGAGGAAAAGTAAATGAAGATTTAGGAATGAGCGTTATTGTTCAGGTTCCTGCAGTTGATACTGAATTTACTCATATAAAACTATACTCATTAAAATACACTTCATACAATCAAACTCCAGAGGTTCTAGAAATTCTTGATAGAGAGATTGACAATTATGACGCATTCACTTATTATGATGACGGTGCGGGAGGAACAACAGTTTCTCTTGAGCAGTTTCTTTTTCTTGGTTCTGACCCGATCATACCAAAGCATATAGCAACTAAAGATAACATATTGTTCCCTATCAATATTACTGAGAAAAAATTTGATATTAATGTTGATGCAAGATGCTATTCTCACGATTCTGATGGTGTAGCAATTGTACAACAAAATGTACAAGTTATAAATGGCAATCCAGTAGGAGTTCCATTTACTGTTAATAATACATTTGATAATGTTCCTGAGCGCCATGATTCAATAAATAGAGATTACGAAACATATAAGTTTCAATCAAACAAAACCACTCTTGGGGGCGAAGGAAAGTATTTCAAAATAGAGATTATACAATCTTCACTTACAAAAAACCAGGCAAATGAATTACAGTTCTTAAAAGACAGAGAGTTATATAGGTTTGGAATAGTATTCTACAACAGAAGAGGGCAAGAGTCATCTCCTAAATGGATGATTGATTTAAAATCTCCTGAAGGTAATCTCGAAGGTAATTACAGTCAAGTTAAGGTAGAGCTTAAATCTGAATTCTATACACTTGTTGATGGAATAGATGCATCTGATTTGGATAATCTTCCTGTTGGTTATAGAGTAGTTAGAGCTGAAAGAACATTGTCAGATCAAACCATACTTGCGCAAGGGATGATTAATTCTATGCAAGCAAACTTTAACAAAAGTAGAGGTGATAAAATTACTTCATTATCTGATAGAAGAAACGCTGTAAATAGTGATGATGCTAAGATAATGCCTTCTATGACTAGAATGTTTACTGATTTAATACCTTTTGCAAGGGCAAAGGATTATCTTGATTTAACATGGAATAGTCCAACTTCTGGAGAGCAAGAAGGTGATAGATCTAGTGACGCTGAAGGATTTGCAACTACAAGAGCAGAAGATAGAAGAGCTCAGACATTCCAGCACACAAGGTTAATGCAAATGTTTTCTCCTGATGTTATGTTTGCAAATGTTCAAATAAATTCTGGTTATGATTTGCATGTAGTTGGATTACAAAGACAAAGTGCTGTAAATAATTGGTCTACTGAGGTTAATCCTATTTCTGGAATCAACCTTAGAGAAGCTACGTTTATAAATGGTATTACAGTATCTACTCCAGGATCTACACAGAATACTGTATTAGGACCAGTATTTGAGATAGCAGATAGATCATTTTATGGACCAACAAATGGACCAGACACAAGAGCTACACATCAAGTTCATAGGGAATTCCTTCAAGAACATGTTAGAGCAACTGATATAAGAAACTGGACAGTATATGGAACTCCTGAAGTAACTGAAACTGGTGCTGACTTCACAGCATACAACAATATATCCAAACTTAGATATGCTAACAATTTAAGATCTATGCTCCTTGATTATTGGAGAACTGGTGGTGGATTGGATGACAATGAAAGAGTACAGATACAAGGTATGAATACTAATGGAGCCAAGTGTATTACATTTGGTGTTGGAAATATTTTTGAGGATGTTGAGAATATGAAAACACTAGAGTCAATAAAAAGCTCAAGTGGTATTTCTGAGAATGATGGTGTATTGATTGCTGAATTCGTAAAAAACAAAACAGCACTCTATACTGGTAACATCTACGGAGGATTTACATTCGAAGCTAAGTCAGTAAGTTCTTATATCGGAATAGGAAAATACACAGACATAGCAACTAACCAAGTATTAGTAGAATCACCTGGAGATACATTCGTTCAGGATTATACTTTCACAAAGATGGTTAAAGATGACAATGAAATAATTGATAAGTCATTCAATATCATTTCAGAAATAGTGACTGTAAGAGTAGAATCAACTATTGATCTTAAGAATAGAAATGACCTTTCTATTGGTAAATGGAACAATAGGTTCCAACCAAGATATAGTGAATACCAACAGTACAACAGAGTCTATTCCCAACAGCCTACGCTAATCAAAAAAGTTGATCCAGGATTTAAGTTTAAGAAAGTGAATAGATTTGATGCCAGAATAATGGCAAGTAAAACTAAGATACCGGGTGAAAATATTGATTCTTGGACTGATTTCTTAGTTAATGAAACTATGGACCTTGACGGAAAGTATGGTCCAATAAACTCAGTTATAAACTCAAATGATATCGTATTTGCATTGCAGGACAATGCTGTGGCACGTATAAACATTAACCCTAGAGCTCAAGTTGTAGGATCTGATGGAATTTCTCTTGAACTAGGTTCAGGTGGAATACTTAATGATTATGACTACATAACAACAAAGTCTGGGTGTATAAACAAATGGGGAGCTATTGCTACTCAAAATGGTTTCTACTACATAGATGCACTAAACAAAGCAATTGTTAAGTATGATGGAGGTATCAAAGGAATATCTGATCAAGAAGGATTTCATTTTGAATTCAATAATGCATTTGCTTATAATGATATAGTAATTGATAATCCAGTACTTGGTACCGGCGTGTCAGTAGGATACAATTCTGTAAATAATGACGTTTACTTTAGCTTTCTGCAGTCAACCAATTCGTTTACAATTGCATACAACGAAGCAACAGGTTCCTTTACAAGTTATTACGACTACATACCAGCGTGGTACATAAACAAGGGAGCCAGGATGATCACAACAAGTCCTACTAATGATGAAATCTGGGAACACTTTAAGGGCACTAGGAATAGTTTCTATGGAACTAGCTTCCCATCTTCAATTGAATTCAATGCTTCTCCTCTAGGAAAAGGAGATGTAACATTCAATACTGCGGAGATGAGAATGGAGATGCTTAGCCCAATTGGTGTGGATCTTAAAAATACCGGACTTACAAAAGTTAGGGTTTACAATGAGTATCAAGATTCATTGCAGAAAACACTGCAATTAAGAAAGAACATGTTCAAAAAGAATAGAAACTGGAAGATTAATCTACCTAGAGTTTCCGAGAGCAGAGAAAGGATCAAGAACCCATGGACATTCATTGAGTTTACCTTTGATAATACTGATGGTAACAGAATGGTAATGCATGACATAACAGTATTCTATACAGAGTATTAACTTTGTATGATGGTAAATATTGACATTATCATAGGTTTAACATATCTTTGATAGGAATAACTCACATTATTGATGTACAACGACGACGAAAAAGATAAAAAAAAGAAAAAATCATCTTTCAATATAGATGCTTTCAAGCATGCTATAGGCATGATTGAATCTAGTGGAGGAAAATATTTAGATAACTCTACATCTGATGCTGCAGGCAAGTATCACTTTATATATAATTTAATAAAAGGTGATAAGGATATGAAAGGTGTATCTAAGAGGGATTTTATAAATAATCCTAAACTTCAGGAAAAAATAATGGATAAAGCTTTAAGAGGTGAGCTTAAAGGATATGTATCTTATCCTAAATGGGCTTCTAAACTTAAATCTGATTTTAATTCAAATTTGTCTATTGAAGAAATAGCTGCTCTTACTCACTTCATGGGAGCAGGAGGAGCAAGAAGTTATTTAAGAAATCCAGAAACACATAAAGTTCCTGGAGTTAATGCAACTGCAGAACAATATCTTGAAAGATATAGAAAATATTCTGATGCTGTAAGAAAAGATACAGATGTCTTAAAAAAAGATCTAGATCCTATCGTTCAACCAAGTCAAAGATTTGTTTCTGAAAATGCTAAGAATGCAATGCAGGTTCCTAAAGATGGAACTAGTGTAAGGCAACCTCAGATGAGAAAAAATTTATCAATGCAACAGTCTTCTGAACCTCAGTTTTTAGAAAATAAAACTATAGATACAAGAGGGCTTACTGACGCAACAAGTAATCAAGAAGCAGATACTAGTATCATACCATTGAATGAACAAGTTGAAGGAGGTACTCCAAGTGCAGCTAAGTTTTTAACTGAAATGGTTAATCAAAATGCTATGGGAGGAAGAGTTTCTCAAACTATGGATCCTACACAGCCACAAGTAATAGAGTACAATGAGGGAGGCACTCATGAAGAGAATATTCACGGAGGTGTACCGGTTGGAATGGGAGCTAATGGAAAAATGAATACTGTTGAGGAGGGAGAAACTAAATTTAATGACTACGTATTCTCAAATAGATTTGGATTAGGAGGTAAAATTGAAACTAATAATTACAAATGTGGTGGGAAAACCAATAAATATGAAGATGGAGGAAATATAAATTCTGTAGATCCTGTAGATCCTGAAGGGCCAAAAGAAAAACAATCAACAACGATTACAAAAACATTTACAAATTTAGATACAGCAGCAAAAACTAAAAAAAGTTACGAAATACCAAAAGCTGAGGTTCAGTTTCCTTATACAAACGCATATTCTAAACACATGGCTCCATCTAGTACTCCAGAAGGAAAGATGCAGTCTAAATTCGTGGAATGGTATGACAATCCAGAAACTAGAAGAAGAATTGAGGCTCAAGGAGAAATGACACCTCAGCAAATTCAAGACTTCTTAGCTCATGGAGTCAAAGGAGATATTAAAAAAGGAACACCATCAGTAGCAGGTGCTGACGCTCAGTTTTATCCAGAGGATAATTCTATAATTATGAGTGATATGAATGACTTGAATACTGGAACACACGAGATATTGCATAGATCAGGATTTGACCAAACATTGTCAGCTCCACTTATGAAGATATTAGGCAATAGCTTTCAGCAAGATGAGAAGAATAATTTTAAAAGCTTCAAAAGATATCTTAATCAACCTCATGAAGCTTATGGAAACTTTCATGAGCTAAGAACTAGGTTAGGTTTAAAGCCAGGTCAGAAAGTTACTAAAGATCAATTAAAGAAAATGGTCAAAGACAAGGGGTTGGAAAATGATAATTTTTACAAAACTTTTGATGACGAAAAAATAACTAAAGCAATAAATACTGTGGCATCCAATAGTAAGCCTCAGACAATAACAGAATATAGACTCGCATAAGATGAAAGACAATCAAGACAGTATATTAAAGCAATTCAACTTGCCATCTTACATAAAGGGTAAAACCTTTGCTGAGGCAAGCAAGGCTATTAATGAAAGATTTAAAGGTCAAGAGGATTCAGATTCTCAAGCTACTTTGAAAGAATTACAGGAAAGACTTCAAGCTGCACAGGAATTTGTAAAAGCCCAGTCTGAACCAAAACAGCCCTCTATTTCTTCTAATCCGGAATTACCAGCCGGATCCGAGAGTATGAATAGTGAGCAGAATATTAGCCAGGGAGGCGAGCAGGCCGCAGGTATGCAAGACCCCGCAGCTAATGCTATGGGAGCTATGAATGCGAACGGAGAAGGCGTCCCTAATCAATATTTCTTAGGTGGTCTGCTTAAAGGTGAGGAAGGCATGGCTAATATGAACAAAGCTGCCGGGGTTGCAAGTGGAGCTATGCAACTTGGTCAAATGGCATTTGGTAAAACTGGAATAGATACATCTGGAGCTAGTGCTGCACCTCAAGTACAATCTAAAGAAGGAGCTGCTCTAGGAGGAGCTGCTAAAGGTGCTCAAGCAGGTATGTCATTTGGTCCATGGGGAGCTGCTGTTGGTGGTGTAATAGGTGGTGTAGCAGGACTAGTTGGTAGAGGTAAAGCTGCTGAAGAAGCTAACACTGCAGCTATAAATTATACTTCAGCACAAGATAAAAAATTTAATAACACATACGAAGGTGGAGGAAAACTTAAGTACTCTTCTAGTCAATTGAGAGATATATTTGATCCAATAAATAATAATACTCCAGCAGCAGCAGTTGCTAAAGTTGCGACACAAAGTCAAGGAGTAAACTTAAATACAGCAGGAACATTCAATGAACAGATTGCAGCAAACAAAGCAGCAAGTGATAAAGTTACTTCTACACCTGGTAATATTAATTCCGGCACTGAATCTGATACTGGCGCAAAATTTAATCCTGGCGCATTGCTTAGGTATGCTCCATCAGCAGCTAATGCTTATCAACTTGCAACGCTTAAGAAGCCAGCTCAAGAAGGTTACGACAGGCTTGGAAATGTATATGACAGGCAATTAGTAGATGAGAAAGGACTTCAAAATACAGTTGCTCAAGATGTAGCAGGTATGAGAGATAGAATTGTAGCTACTTCAGGTGGCTCAGGGTCCACAGCAAGAGCAAATCTATTGGCTTCTCAGCTACAAGGAACAAAAGCTCTCTCTGATGCTTACATGAAGTCTGAGGATATCAATAGAGGTGAGAACAGAGCAGCACAAGAGTTTAAATTGAATGTTGACAGGACAAATCTTGGTCAATCAAATATTCAGACTCAAGCTAATGCTCAGAACCAAGGCGCTTATGATTCTCAAAAGAGTGCATTAATTGCACAACTTGGAAATGATCTTGGCGGAGTTGGTCAAGAGGAGTTGTTTAAGCAGTATCCTGAATTAATGGGTATGGGTTATAACGCTAGAGGTGAGTACATAGATAAAATTAAGGCTGAAAAAGAAAAAAGAAATGCTGCTAGGAAACTAGCTCGAATGGCAAAATAATAATAATATGACTGATGCGTATTTACTATTGATAACTTTTTTTAAATCTGAAGACATTTATATTGATCACAAGAAGCAACAATTTGTGGTAGATATAGACGGAGTAAAAAATGTTGTACCTTTACGTTCAGTGACTAGATTTTTAGATAACAAAATTAATAAAGATGGCAAATAGATTTTCACAAATATCAACTAGTTCATTCAAGCCTTTAAGTCTTGATGAGATAATGGCCGTGCCGTTAGCTAAGCAGGCTCAACATGATGAAACAAGCCTTGCTCTTGACGAATTCTCTAAAATGGAAGCCAATTCTCTTGACCAAGACAAAGAGTATGTTACAGGTCAAATACAAGCTTTGCAAAAAGAATCTGATGATATTTCAAATCAATTGCTTGATAGCGGAGTTAACAGGAACCTTTCTAATAAACTGAAATCACTTCGGAATAGAAAGAACCAAGAGTTCTCACTTCAAGGCAAGACAGGTCAAGCCAGCGCAGCCTATAATGAATACAAGGCTAATGAAGCTGAAATAAATAAAAGAACTGATATGACTGCTGAGATGAAAAGAGCTGGACTTGCAAAAGCTAAAGCTGACTATCTTGGAGTAGCTCAAGGAGGAACTTACAATCCATACGTTGGAACAGCTTATCAAGATGCTACAAAGAAAGCATATGCAATAGCTGAGGCTATGACTCCTTCAGAAAGAGCAGAAGCTTTAGGCATGGTGTGGGATTCCCAAAATGGATTTTATGTAGATGGTGATAGAGTTTTTAGAGAATTAAAACCAGAGCATATACAAAGAGTTGCTTATCAAGGATTAAAAGCTGATACAGCTATGATGGAGTATGCTAATGAATATGAAAGACTTGGAATGGGTTCGGCAGAAGATCTATTATCAAAAGCTGCTGTAAGTGCAGGTAATGTATATCAGGTGAATATTCTAAAAGAAACTGCAAATTATAGAGGCGGAGGTAAAAACAATAAAACATTTGACGACTCTACTAATATGAAAAATCCAATGGATTGGTCAAGTAGAAACTATGCGACAATACAACAAAACACTTATGACGCTTATGGAATGGGAGAATTGTCTGATGATAATTACGATACAGAAGGAAATTTAATAATAAATCCAAAATCAAAAACTGTTGCAGAACTTAAAGCTGTTCATGCTGAACAACTTGAATTTGCTAAAAAAAATTCAGGAAGAGGAGGAGCTGGAGCTATAGCCGGATTAAGAATGAGACAAGAAGCAGAACTTGAAAACTTAAATCGTGCTAAAGATCAAAAGCAAGGTCTTGACAACTTTAGAGAAGATTTTAAATACGCTACAAAAGGATTGTCGGACAAAGAAGTTGGAAAAATATATTCTACTCTTCAAAAAGATGCTGCTTCATATATTTCAGAAGTTAGTTTTCCTGAAAATCCAGAAAGTACATTCAATTATATCAAAGAAAGAGTTCTGGGAGAAGGAGATAACTATGGAGATATAATGTCAAGACAGTTTCATTTCCCAGGAGAAGATGAGGCCATTACAGGAGCTGAACTTGCTGAAAGATATGGTGAGATTGACGAGGTTGAAATGATGGATTTAATAAAAAAAGGAACTATAGGAGGTATATCTCCTTATGATCCTGTATTACCTATGGGATTTGTATTACAATTTTCTCCTGATGGTGAAGAAATGAAAACTGTGATAGTTTCAAATGACAACAAAATGAAGAGGTTGAGTCAGGCTTCTAAGATGACAGAAAATATGCTAAAAGGAAAGTCATTTGATGTTGAGAAAGTTAATACTCCAGAAGGAGATAGATATATTCATTATTTATTAAAATTGAATGTTACTAGAGATCCAGAAACAGGTGAAGTAACAGATCAAAAATATGAGCCATACATAATGTATTCAGAAAATGAAATGAAAAGAGGTGACATAGAAGGAGTTTCCACAGAAGAATTGGAGAACAAAGGAGTTGAAATTTATAGTATGCAAGAAACTGCAAACCATGAACTTCAGGTAGCTCAAAGACATTACGATGGAATCATCAACAAGAAAACAACTAAATAATGGCAGGAGGAAAGTTAAGAGACTTAATTCAAGATCCTTTAACTGATGGTCAAACACCAGAGAATAAGGAACAGAAGAAGACAACATTAAGAGATTCGCTAACTCCAGACTTAAGTTATGGAGGCGTTAGCACTCCTACTCTTATTGGTAGTACTGGATTTGGTGAGTCACAATTTGACAAATATATTGACTTTGAGAATTTAGATCGTATAAATGATATAAGGGCAAATTTGCAACCTTGGCAAGATCAAGCATCAAATATGATTGGTCAAGCTGTTGTTGGAGAAATTGTCGGTGGGACTATAGAAGGTCTTGGATATATGCTTGACTTTGAAGGAATGGTCAATATGGCTACTGGAAAAGAAAAAGAATATACTAACTGGCTATCAGAAATAGGGGGTAAATTAAGAGAAGGAGCTCAAGACAATATGGCTATCTATGAAGAGAAGCCAGGAGAGATGAATTTATCAGATCCTGGCTACTGGTTCAAAAATGGTGTATCAGTTGCTTCTTCATTATCTATGATGTTGCCATCCATGGCCGCTACTAAAGCTTTATCTATGATAGGTAAAGGAGTTTCCAGAGGAATGGGAGCTGTAAAGAAAAGTTTTGATCTCGCCAATAAGATGGGTGTTCAAGCTAAATGGGCTACAGAAGGAATTAGTCAAGCAATTGTTTCTAGGCATATTGAGAATTCAATGGAAGCTAGTGGAACATTTAATGATCAGAAAGAAAAACTTCTTAAAGAATTAAATAAAGATACAGGAATGCCTTACACTGAAGAAGAAGCTACTCAGCTTGCTTCAGAGTCTGCAGCATACAACTATCGTCATGGTTGGGCAATGCTGATTCAAGATATACCTCAATATTTGGCTGTAGGAAGAGTATTCAATCCAGTCACCAAGAAAATGGAAGGAGCTTTAGCTAAAGCAACAGGCAAAGGCCAGGTTCCAAAATGGAAAAGTAATCTAAAAGGTGGTGCAGGGACTTTTGTTTCAGAAGGCGCTGAAGAAGGATACCAACATTATATTGCTGAAAAAGGTAAAGCACTATCTGATCTTAAAGCTGGTTTAATAACTGAAGCTCAGTTCGACAAAAAAATGTCAGAAACAATGAGGTCTGACGAAGCTATGACATCAATGTTATTTGGTGGTCTAGGTGGTAACCTATTTCAATTTGCAGGTAAAGGTGTTAATCATGCTTTCAAGTCTAAGGATAGGAAAGAGATGGAGTCTAAAATGGCTGAAGTATATCAATCTGGATTAAACAAAAGAGCAGCTCAAATACAAGCTGGTCAAATACTAGTTTCTCAAGCTGATCAGACTGAAGATATAGAAAAAAGACAGATAGCTCTTGAAGGATTAATGGCCCAGACGTTTGTAGAGGCTTTGAATGAAGGAAAGATTGATGAAGCTATAGAAGCTATAACTGCTGCAAATGAAATGACTGCCGAAGAAGCGTCTGCTTTTGCAGAAGAGCATGGTGTTGAATATAATGCAGAATTAGCAAAAGAGAATACCCCAAGAGTACTGGAGATGGCTAATGCTATCAAAAAGATGCATTTTAAGAATCTAAATTCAGCAGCTAACAAAGGTCTTGATAAAAACATAGTAAGTAATATTACTATGCGTCAGTATCAATCTAAACAAGCTGCAGAAGCTATTGAAAAAACTAAAAAGAAATTTCAAGAAACTCTTGATTCAAACCCAATAACAGCAAGAAACAATGGTTCTTATTCTGATAGAAAAGCTAGGATTGCAGTAAACAAAGATGCCACAAGAAAGGCAATTGCTTTTAATAAATCTCAAGCCAAGTTAAACAAAGATGACAAAAGAGTTTCAGATCAGTATATTTCTTACAATGAAACTTTACAGGAAGAGTTAGAAGATTTACAGAAAAGTGAAAGAGAATTAGAGGTTGAAGCAAAGAGTGAGACTGAAAAAGGATCTAAACAAAGCTCAAAAGAAAAGAAAGCTTTCAATAATATACATAAAGATCTTGTAGCTCTTAAGACAGAAGAATTGCTACTTGAAAATATGTTGGAGAGAAATGAAGACGACATAGCTTTCATGAGGACTCCTGAGCATATTGAGGTGCATAAGAATATAGTCACTGAGGCTTATTTGAAGAATCATAAGACATTAGATGAAATAGAAGGTGCTTATGAAGCTATAAAAGATATGCCTGAAGCTGATAAAGTTTCAGTTAAAGCCATGATAGATAAAAGAAAGGCTGAAATAAAAAAAGAAATAAAAACTGCAGAAGACAAAGCTGCAGCTGAAAAACTTAATGAAGAGCATAAAGCTGAAGTTGCAAGAAAAAATGCAAATCCTAAAAATCCAGACAACAACGTAAATGTAGCTGTAGATGAGGCTTTGGAAGATGAAAATAGGTTCGAGGAAATAGATGTTTCAGAACAATTTGCGGATAAGGAAGACAAAGCAGAAAATGCCAGGCCTAAAGCAAAAACTATATCACCTCTTGATTCACCTTTTAAGGACAAAAACAATGCTTTTGAAGAATGGAAACATAATGGTAAGTCCAAAGTAGGTACAAAAGTTACCTACCAGATATCAAATAAAGGGTTTCACATGAGCACTGCTGGTAAGGATACCAAAGAGGCTCTAGCAATTAACGCGTTAAAACTAGCAATAGCAACCAAATCTGATATACCTCAAAGTGTATATGACAATTTGCCTATTCAGGTATTGTTTGGTGAAACCAATAAGATATATACATTCTTAGAAGCAAAGCCAGACGAAAGTGTATCCAAGAAAAGAATGGATGACTGGAGGAACAACAATGAATCTGAAAGAAAAAAGATAATAGATGCCTTGTACAGAGGAGAAACTCCTACTAGTCAGATAGATTACTCATCAGGAGGAGATCTTATTACTCAGAATGATGAAAATGGCAAGCCTTCAGAAAACAATATTAAAGATCTTTCTCAAGTATCAAGAAGTAAAGGTGGTCCGCACATAATATATACTGATTTAACTGGTAGATTTATGGAAATGGATAAGAAAACTCCTAATCAAGAATTTGCCGGTAAACTAATATCTGTTGGTAAAGAAGAAGATGATACGAATAAGCCTTACAGAGGTGGTGTATTCGTTGTGCTTAACAAAGCAGATGGTACTCCATTCCCTGTTAGATTAAACTTCCTTAAAAATACATCAATGCAGTCAAAAGTATTGGCTGATATTCTAATGGCAGTAGTTGTGCCTCCAGCTAAGGGTCAGACAAAAGCATTAAAGTATAGCAATCCACTTTCTTTTGCTTCTGAAGAGATTCAAGCGGCTGTAAAAGAAGTAATGGGACCAGAATTAGCAGTTCTAGGGGATGATCCATTGATAAGTGACATTGTAAACATGTTCATATATGTTAGTCCTAAGACTGAAGGAATGACATCTGAACTTTACATGTCAGGTAATCACATTGTATATGGAGGAGGTCAGAGAATAACTGAAGCTAATTTCAAGAATCCAGAAGAGGTAAACAAATTTGTAGACTTTTTGACAAATCAGAAGAGGCGTCAACTATCTTTAAAAATGTGGAATAATCCAGAAAGCTACCCTGGTTATAAAGATTTTGTTTTAGATAACAAAATAGTAAACACCAATGTAGTAGTTGGAGAACCTGAATTTCAGACTAGTGAAGATAGGAGAATACAAATGTATATTGGTTTATTACCGAATACTCAGGCGCCTGCTCAGCCAAAATCAAGCCCAGTAGTAACAGGAACTAATAACTTAGGATCTCAAACTACAATGGAACTTTATGATGCGGCAGCAATAAAGATTGATGGAGAAAGAGCTACAGGATTAAGTTCTGGAGCTACATCCAAAATGAAAGATAAGAAAGAGAGAGAAGCTGCTATTAAAAGTATAAAAGGTATTTCTGTTACTAAAAATGGAGAAACAAATACCTCTTATCAAATAGCTAAGCCATTCAGAGGTATAAGAATAAAAGATGCCGCAACTGAAGATGAAATAATAAAACAAATAGATGATATTATAGAAGGTAAGTCTAAGGAAAATGTTGTACCTTCACAGCCTACGAATAAAAGAAGAAGTTTTAACAAAATACCAAAAAGAGGTAAAGCAGACAAGAAGAAACCAAATACAGATAATGCTGTAAATGATTCTACTTTGAAAACAGATAGTCAAGTAAAAAACAAAAAAGATTGTAAATAAATAAATAGATATACATATTATGAGTTGTACTGTACTAAACATTGCAAATGGGAAAGAATCCGCATTGCATCCTAAGTTAGTAGAAATTCTTGGAAGTGAGCAAGCTGCAGATGTAGCTTACGCTAAAATTAGCGGTCCGGAATTTATGGAAAGATTTGGAAATTGGGAATACAATTACAAGAATCCTGCAGACCCTAATTTGGAAAAGATTGGAGCTACCATGACTAATGGTGAGCCAAAGCTATTTCTTAACAAAGTCACTAACCAGTGGTTTTTTAAGGATAAGAATAAACAAAATGAATACTTAGATAGAACTAAGTTTCCTGAATTTACTGCCAAGCAAGTAGAACTTGTCACAAACCATCTATTGTACAGATTTGTACTTGAGAAAGGTAAGAGATCTTTTAATCAAGAAAATAACTTGAAGACCCAGGAGATAATGGAGTCTATCAACAATTCTATTGCCGCGTACAAAGAAAGTATAAAAGGTAAGCCTAATCAGGCCGAACTTATTGAAAGAATAGAATTGGTTGAGAAAAACAAGCTTGACTTCAAAGATGAGCTTATAAGCTACGTAGCTCAATTAGGTATCAAAGTTAAAGAAAGAATTACTGATGCAGAAGGCAATGTAATCACTGAAGTAGCAGAAGAAGATAGAGGCGGAGGTTTAAATATCAAAGAATCTCACGAAACCAATTCTAAGGATACAGCCACTGTAAATACAAAGATATTCTTAAGTCAAATAGAAAATAAGATTGAGGATGATAATGGTGACCTTGTAGTTTACGAGGATGGATTCTTAAATGTATCTTCATTTGCTGATTTTAATGATGTCTGGACTACTCTTAAAAAGATGCTTGTAGACAAAGTTGGATATGGGACTCCCGAAGCTGTTGTTGATATATTTGATGTAATGTACAAGCGAATTGAAATACTACTTCCTACAAAACCATGGGCAGAACCTTTGTTGAATAAACTAGATCATTTACTAGCTACAGGTGATACTAATAAAATCAATGAATTTGTTCAGGCATTTAACAAGACACACCTTAACTTTTATGTTACTGAGTATGATGGCGGAGCTTACAATGTAATTAACGCTACAGCTACAAACAGCAGAGCTAGTCAAATTACTAACAAATGGAATAATAAGTTCATTGAAAAATATGTCAAAAATGACAAGCTTTCAGAGGAAGGAAGAAAAGAGTTAGAAGCTGTAAGTGCAATGTTGGAAGAAGAGTTTAATGAGTACAACAGCTTATTAAAACTTGCCGGCCAAGATAAAGACCTTCAGTTTCAGGCTTTGATAGATGGAATGAATGGAACAGAAAATTCAAGAGGATTGCTAGATGTTTTAGAGCATTTGGGAATGTTCGAGATAGAAGGTAATGATGTTCTTAATTTTATAGCTCAAAATGGAGGTGATGAAAATGCTTTGGCAACTATAAATTCTTTGTTTGACAAGACAAAGTATATGGTAGACAATGTTCTTAAATCAAATTTCAAGTTTATAGAAAATGGAGCCGCAGTCAATGTGTTCAACACTGAAACTACTTTAAAGAATTTTGCAGAAGCAATAGCGATTAGGCTCACAGATATATCAGATTCATCAGTATTGCTTAACCAAGGTAAATCAGGTTATTCTTATACTAATCCGACATACGTATCCAATAAAATAAATGAATGGCAATCAGATCCTGAGCAGTTAGACGCTATGTCAATGGATCCTTCAAAGAAAAATTCACTTTGGCTTGCTCACTTAAGAAAAAGCAAAGAAAATAGAGAGTCCTTTAGGGCTGGTCTTGACTCTTCTTTTAAGTCAAAAGGAAAGAATGACGGAGTAGAAAACACAAAGATAACGCTTCAAGATAACATCAATGCCAACTTGGCGCAGATGCTTAATGGAAAGTTTGAAAATAAAAAGTCATATTTCCCTACTATAATTGCAGCAGACAAGTCAAGAAGAATACTCTTTGAAGGACTTCCATTTTTCAATTCCAAGATTCAGAGAAAACCTGATGGTTCAATCTATATTCATCAAGATTCCAAAGATGTTCTTGTAGGATATTATGAAGACGAGTATAACCGGATAAAAAAGGTTACCATGGAATTGAAAGATCCAAATACTGCAAAAGTAGTGCACTATCATACTGGAGCTAAGAATGGCTTGAAAAGTCAGATATTTCCTGAATTCAATCCTGAAGGAACAGATCCAAGATTTGAAACATTAAGGACAATGTTATATGGAGATGCTCTTAACACAAAAGTTTCAGACTTTACTCCTGCTCAAAGAAAGGTTGTTCAGGATGCAATTGAAATTTCATTATTGGAAAGGATAGAGGAAACAATGGACGCTTTAGACAATATGGATGGCCTTAGTAGAGATATAAAGAAAGTCTATGACAATGATATGATTGCCATATCAGGCGATTATTTTATGAATGGATTGATATCTTCTGTAGAATACACTAAGTTGTTCTCAGGAGATCCCGCGTACTATAAAAACACTGCAGATCTTATTAAAAGGATTCCTTCTACATATACAGATGGATTACAGTTGAGGCTAGATACACCAAAATCACTAATATTCAATCAGGCAACTGTAAATGGAGTTGAAGTGGCTTCTAGGTATATTAATAAGATTGCTGAGTCTGTAAAAGATAAATCAATTATTGATGCGTATAAAAGAGTTAATACCACTGATGCACAAGCTTGGATAACTCCAAGAAGATGGAGGTTTCTTAAGAATAGATTAGGTCAATGGGGACCACAGCATGATAAAGTTTACTATAAAATGATGAAGGGTCTTGAACTTAGGCCTGATGAAATGAAAATTGCAGCTCAGCCATTAAAAGGAGTTTACTTTGAAATAAATGATGGACGCCCAGTTTATCTTAAATATTCACAAGCAGTTCTGCTTCCAGGACTAGTGAAAGGAACTCCTATGCAAGCTTTATATGACAGAATGGTAAATGATCCAGAAACTGGTCAGCCATATAAAGACATTGACGCGCATAAAGAGATACATGAAGTAGTGACTATTGACGGAATTAAAGTAGGAGCTGTAGATCCAACATCTATCCACATAAAAGGTACTACTGATATTGATCCTAACTTTGAATTGAAATCAGTTAGATTAAATAATAGAGGATGGAAGCTTCAGCAAGATCTTCCAACTAAATTGATGCATGAAACTAATTTAGGTTCTCAAATTCAAAAGAACATATTTGAAGGTATTTCAATAGATCTTGATTATTCTGTAGATGGCAATCCATTGTCTGGCAAAAAATTAGTAAATAAGATACATGGATTAATTGGTCAATTATCAGACTTTGGTAAGCAAGAACTTATTGATAAGTTTGGAATAAATGAGGATGGTAAAATGACTGATGAAACATTGATCTACAATGCATTGATTCAGGAATTCAAAGACAGAGGAGGTAATGAAAACATAGTTGCTGCACTTCAGAAAGGAATGAAGTTTGACGCAATACCACAAATTAGAGGCAGGGTGGAAAGCATCTTCATGTCTATCATGAGTAAAGCTCTTATCAAAATTTCTACTGAAGGAGGTAGCTTTATACAGGTGTCTCCATTTGGGTTAGAAACTGTTACTGAAGATTCTGGAATTACTATTGTATCTAAGAATTATAATGGCGAAGGATTGCTTCCGCCTCGTATTGAGAATGGTAAGGTTCTTCCTGGACAAGCTATGATATCTCATTCTAAAGCAGTTGAGATGTTCAAGAAAGCTGGAATTCCATTTGACGCAAACAAGTTAGATTCTTCAGCTCTTGAAATGATAACATATAGGATTCCTAACCAAGGAATGTCTTCAAATGATTATTTAGAAATTGTTGGAATACTTCCTCCAGGTGTTGGAGATTCTATTGTAGTTTATGATGGCCTGCCGGCAAAGACTGGTAGTGACTTTGATATTGATAAGCTATTTGCTATGCAACACAGTCTTGTTTATAATGAGAAGACTGGCATGATAGAGAAACTTACTGAAGAAAACAAAGAATACGGGAAAGGAAACACAAGTAAGAAGTTGGTCCAGAACGAACTGTTCGAGTCATATAAAGCTATCCTTAACTCACCTTTGACCTATGACAACATGATGAGGTCTATTGATGGAGAGTTCTTGAAATCTGATATAGATATCTTATTTCCTTCTGAGGAAATGAAGAATATGCAGTTATTCTCTCCATTACAACAGCTTAAGACCAAGAATGAATATTTATCAGGTAAATTTGGTGTTGCTCAAACAGCTAATCAATTAGTTGATCACGTATCCAATCAGACATTAGATTTAAGATTTGAAAACTATATTGGCGTAGGAAACAAAAAAGAAGTTTCATATCTCAATAAAAATTTAGAAGAAAAAACTAAGATTGTAACATTCTTTGATACTGAAACACAGGACTCAAATAGCATAGCAACGAACTTATCAGCTTTCCTTAATGCGTATGTTGATATTGCAAAAGATCCTTATATCTCAAGAGGTAATCACAATAGTGTTACAGCTAATACTGCATTCATGCTTATTAGGTCTGGAGTGCCTCTTAAATGGGTAAATAGATTTATTGGCCAGCCTATTCTTAAAGAATTAGTGGAGCTTTCTATGGCTCAAGGCGCCATAACTTCTCAGAATTTAAAAATTGGAGACAAAAAAAATAGTACAAATGCATCTCCAGTAGAATTTTTAAGAGACAAATATGGATTTACTAAGGCCAAGGCAGACGCTAAATCAATAAATAGATTAACAGAATCTATTCTTCAAGACAATATTGAAGCAGATCAAAGTGATAGGCTCACAGATGCAGAAGTATTGAATGCTTGGGAGTTTTTAAGTGATAAAGCTAAATCATTTGGAGAAGCAGTAATGGCCGCCAAAACTGATACTAAAGGTCCTGGAGGAAGTAATGTAAACAGAATCATTAATTCTAACAAAATAAGGAAGGTAATAAATGATGGTGTTATTGTAAACTATGAATCAAAGCACAACGGAACAGCTCTTGAAACATATCAAAACAATGCTCTTGGCTGGGTTAAAAAAGTAATAAGAAAATCTGAATTATTTTTATCCGGAACAAAAGCTGCAGAGGACCTATTTAATGCCATATCTCTTCAAACTGATAATGGAGAATTGCTAGTGGATGAAGAGCTTGGAAAAGCTATAGATTCTTCTTTGTACTCATATATCATGTCTGGTACAAAAGCTTTTGGTGAAAATATTGATAAATTTGAAACATTAATAAGCGCTGTGCCAAGAGAAATAATGAAAAGGCAGAACGAAATGTTCGATAGATACCAAGAAGCAATAAATAATGATGAAGTAATACCTGAAGAAAACTTTTTTCTTAAAGAGCTTGAGGTGAATCAAAGAGACGGTTATACATTCATAGGTATCAATAATAAGAATAAGCCAACACATTATGAAAATGAAATATATAGAGGCTGGATGCAGTTATACTCAAAGTACAATAAAACAGCAGATGGAAAGATAGATTATGAAAATATTCATCCTGACAGAAAGCTTGCTATTGATCTTGTGAAGTATGCGTTTACATCTTCTGGATTCCAGAATAACTTGTCTCAATTTTTTACACATATACCTCATGAAATAATGAGAGATTTGGGAGTAAACAGAGATATAATGGGTGCTATTCAGACATTGCCTGATATAATTGATGATTCAAGATTTATAGAGCAATTCCAAAGGCATAGCAAAAACAATAAGAAAGCTGTCAAAACAGTTTCTCTTGGAAGCATGGAAGGAAACTACGATGCATTCACGTATAAGCCTGCCAAAAATGAATCTCAAGAAATGGGAACTTCTACAGGAAAAGGAGCAGAAAGAACATACCCTAGATTTGTGAAAGCAACTCAAATCTTTACAGATAGAAACGGTGTTGAAGTAGCTCCTCCAGAAACTTATTTATACGAGATGAAAGGAACTGTTGAAAGAGTTAACTGGGAAGGAAAGAAAATGCATGTTCCTGTATATACTAGAACCTATGAATTAGGATTAAGCACTGGAAAGCATAAGCTATTTGAATATAGTAAAGGAAGTAAAGTAGCAATGTCAAAAGTGCCAGGAAACAATGTTTCTTCAAAAGCTCAAGCAGGTGCTAGAAATTTCTTATTAAATGCAAAAAAAGATGAAACATTTAAAGCGTTAAATGATAATCTTTTTGATCAAGAAGAAAGAGTGGATCCTAGTCAGCAAAATGAGATGGAAGATGAAGCTGTATTTGCAAAAAAAATAGATAAGCTTAAAGGTCTTATGGATGTTGAGGTTATAATGGATGAAAGTGTTGAAACTTCAAGAGTTTTGTCTAAAAATGACCCAAGAACTAAAGATGCTGGAAAACCTGTAATTTTGATAAACCCTAATCAATTGTTCAAAACAACGGCAATTCATGAATTCGGGCACATTTTTATTGATTCTTTCCCGGGAGGATTGAATAACCCAAGATTACAAAAAGTCTTAAAGCAGTTGCAGGGAACTCAAATGGATAAGGACACAAGAAAGCTGTATCCAGAATTAACTGAGGAACAATACGCAAAAGAGCTTATTACTACAGCATTAGGTCTAGAAGGATCAGATATATGGGATTCAGAAGCAGAAATGAGTACATGGGAGGCATTTAAAAGTTGGTTCTATGACTTTATTCGCAGAACGTTTGGTCTGCCTAGAAATGAAGCAAAAGCACTCGCTCAAGAAATGCTTAGTAAAGGTATTGAAACTGACATAAACATGTTGGAAGATATTGATCAACAACTAAAAAGCAAAAGACCAAGCTCATCAATAGAGACAATTGAGAAATCAATAGATAGGGTTTATAAAGAGGTGATGAACAGGGTTAGTATAGCCTACAATGTTCAGGTCAAGAGAACTGAATCAGCTAGACAAAGAGAAATAGCAAATGTTAACGCAGGTATTAAGACTAGATTGCTATCTGTAACAGAGCTAAAGGATCATCTTGAAAGATTCGACACTGCAGATAAGAGAAAAGGTCTTATACAATACTTAATATGGGCAGGAGAAGAAATCAACACAATGAATGATCTTCTTGATGAAAGAAAAGGTAATGAAGATGTTTCCATAGAGGCTATAAGAAAAGCTTCTGACTGGAATGACTCTTTCAGTATGGTCGAAGAAACTCAAAAGCTTATAGAAAAGATGCATGCTGACAAATTGATATCTGACAAAGAAAGAGATTCAATGAGGAAAGTTGTTAAAAACATTCAATCTACAAGAAGTGAAGTAGAAGCTAAGCTAATAACATTTGCTAGAGAAGAATACGCTCAGATAAGAGCCAAAACTGATACCGAAATATACGAAAGATATAAGCAAGGTTTTAAAGAGGATTGGAAAGCTTTAGAAGAATCTGGAGGTGCAGGTATGCAAGAAGGTGAGTATATTCTAGCTAAGATGAATGAATGGGGAGACACTATAAAGCAAGAAGCTTTAGATTTTGCTAGAGACAGAGCTGAGGAGTCAATGACTAGTTTGTCATGGTTAGAACTACAGGTTATGTCTGAAAAAAGTATGAAGTCAAAAGATATTCAAATGGTATCTACAATCATAGATGGCGCTGACTCTAAGATAGAGCAGTTTGCAATGGATGAAGCTTCATATTTCAACACAATCAACAAAACTCACGGAACAAATGTATCCAACAGTAGGAATCAAAAGGAAAAGTACAAAGGAATGTTTATTACGACTAGTTCAGGCCAGTCATATTTTACAACCAGATTTAGTCCAGAATTCTTAGATACAAAAAATGAATATAGAAAAACTGCAGATAATGCAGATCTTGCTGTACTCAAATATGGAAAAACAGAACTTACTCCCATAAAAGATGCAAAAGGAAAAGTATTCAATCATAAATACATTTCTCCTAGAACTAACAAGGTTAAGCCTTTAGCATTTGAGTTTGCAGAAAATATTAGAGCTGTATCAAAAACTGGAGGAAGGCCAACGCATGTAACTTACGAGAAAAATGAACAATATTATGAGATAACACTTGAAGAAGCAATAGCAAAAAGTGAACTTAATCACTGGACGAATGACAACACTGTTAAAACTAGCAGGCTTCCAGATGCTGAATACCAACCAACAAATGATTGGTTATCTGAAGAGTATAAGAATCTTACTGCAGCTCAGAAAACTTCATTAAAAGAGTTAACTGACAGTATAAAAGAAGCTGATGCTAGATATGATGCAAGTTCTTCATTAATAACTGAATACGGAGCTGCTGAATTTATAAGATTACCTGGGGCAATGGCTTCGGATTTTCAAAGAATTCAAAGTGGTCAAGGTAAATCACTTGTAAAACATAAAGTAAAAGAACTTTATCAAACTCAAGCTGATGAATATGATGTTCAAGGAATTAAGGCTCATGCAAATATTGCTAATCAAGAACAGCTTAGAATACCAATTGCTTACAGAGCAAGGTTGAAGGAAGCAGATCAATCATTTGATCTACATACAATAACATTAATGAACTCCGTAATGTCTAAAAATTATGAAGAAAAGAAATCTATTGAAAGCTTGCTTCTTGTAATAAACATAGTTGCTAAAGAGAAAACTTATCCTGTATATGACAAAAATGGTAAGCAAGCAATTAATGCTTCAATTGGATCTCCTTTATATGTTAAAAATCCTGATAATAAAATATCAGCAAAAATAACATCTATAATTGAGAATAGACTTTATGGTGTAAAAACTAAGCAAGCTCCAAATATTAGTGAGAACATAGAAACTCAAAAAGTAGTACAATCTGTGATGAAGTACTTTGGAGCTGTATCTTTAATGGGTAACTGGGCAAACAGTATTATAAACACAACTACCGGTACCATATCAAATCTTATGGAAGCTGTTGGTGGAGATGTATTTACTCTTCGCGACTGGAAAAACGCATCAACTACTTACATGAAGGATCTTAAGAGCATAATGGCTGACATGGGTTCAAATGTAGTGACTTCAAAAACAAATATGTTAATGTCTTCTTTCAACATAATGGGAGGAATGGAATATATACAGCAATCATTTGAGGAGAATACTGTGTTTGAAGGATTGATGAATCAGAATTCTCTTCGTCCATTCGCAAAAGCTGGTGAACACATGATGCAAGGTAAGGTGATGTATGCCGTACTCAAAAGCATAAAGGTTCAGAATGACAAAGGACAATGGATAAATGCCAAAGGAGAAGTTGTCAAAACCAAGAGTGAAGCTGCTGGAATGGATGAAATGATAAGTTATGAGAAAGTAGGTAAGAATAATGCTATGAAGCTAGTATTAGATCCATTGGTTCAAAATACTTCTTTCACGACTGCAGCAAGTAGTCAGGATAAGATAATGCTTGAAACAAGAAATCTAATCAAGAGTAAAATTATAGAATTGCATGGTAACTACGATGCAGAGCTACAAGCTCATGCTCAAAGATATATTCTTGGTAAAATGGTATTCTTCTTGAGAAAATGGATGGAACCAGGATTGTTAAGAAGATGGAGAGGTGTAAAGAATGTATTGAAAAATACTGATGATCTTTCAGAAGTTGAAAGATATTATTCTGCTGATCAGAAAGAAAATCTTGAAGGATATTATGCTACAGGATTGAGATTTGGTATCAACCTTATAAAAGCACTAAAGGAAGGAAGATTTGAATTAATAAAAAACCTTGACAACTTAAGCGATAAAGAGAAGGCAAATTTAAGAAAATTGGGATTTGAAATGGGTATGATTGCTCTTACAATTTTAGCTTACGCTGTTCTTGATGATGAGGATGATCCGGATAAGAATATAACAATGAGATACCTATTGAGAAGACAGCAATCTGAATTATTATTCTTTTCAAATCCGTTAGAAGCTTTTAAAATTGTATCTACTCCTACCGCAGCAGTAGGTAACTTGAAATCAATATTAAAAGTTCTTGACCAGTTATTTACAGATCCTAGAGAAGTCTATGAGCAAGGTCCTAAGAAAGGAGAAAACAAACTTTTTGATAGAATGACAAGATTGGCTCCAAGAATCAAAGGAGAAGAAGAGTTTAAAGAAGGAATAAAATTCTTAGAAAACATGAGTATGTAGCTTGAAATCTCAGCTTAGCTAAAAAAAAACCCTGTTGACAATTAAGTCTTCAGGGTTTTTCACATTAACACATTAATCTAATCACAAATTAATACTGTTAGAAGCTTAGGTTCCTTTTTACATGATCCTTTGCATCAATATTTTTCACCATGTCGGCAGATTCAAGTATTATATCGTCTTCCTTTTTGGTTCTATTATCCTTAACTACTCCATCCTCAATCATTTTATTCCAAGTAGGAATATGCTTGTAAGGTTTATAAGAACTGGCCGTAGCCTTGTTTGTGATATCTTTGATAGGAAAAAAGCCCATCATATCATCGTCCAATGATATTAAAATTTGAGTAACTGGGTTGTATTCATACAATCCAGGTGGTACAAAATGCATAGTGTTATTTAGTAGCAAATGTGTTATTTCTTTAATTGATTTTGGTTCTTCACTTTCATCAATCATTATTTGCTCCCTTGCCGGAAGTTCTTTTCTATTTTTTCTTGTCAGCATATCTTCTATTTTACTTCAGTTATAATTATGTGACCTTTTTTTAAAAGATAATACTTAAGCTCTATTGAACTTTTAAAATGAGACTTAAGATGATCCGGAACACATATGTGATGGCTTAATGCATTTGAAGCAGCACCTTTACCTCCCCATACTGATTTACCAGATCTTAATTTCACTATCTTGCCATCCCATCTTTTGATCACAAATTTAGGCTTGCCACAATCTCTAAGATAGTGGGCGCCAAATTGATTATCAAGTTCAGATTTCACAGAATTTTCGAGAAATTTTTCATCCTCACTCTTTCTTTTTAACATTGTCTTTGTCTTTTTTAAGTTTCCATATTCTTTCGTACTCCATATCTATAGCAGCATGATATTCCATCACTTCCTGCTCATCATATTGATCGTACTCTTTGTTACTTAATGGTTTAAACTTAACACCATGGTGAACAAATACTTTTACTTTGTTATTTCTCTGAGCAGTAGCATAAATTGTTAACCCAGATTTATTACAGAACTTCATAGCTTCAAGGTTTCTACCAAGAAAGCGCCGCTCAACATCCTTAAGTCTTGCTTTCTCAATAACTACCTCCTTACGAGTTCTTTTTACTGCCATACTTAATATCAATTTTAGTCAACTTGTCAACTTTTTCCCCAACATTTTCTTGGAATTCTTTTTCGCATTCCTTTATCATTTCTAATAGGGTTATTTGTTTTCCGTGAGTTTTTTCCATGGTTCTAAATTTAGTTTAAATTTCTTAGATGCTATTTCAATATTTTGATTCAAAATCGAAAAAGCTTCAATCCGGTTTGGGATTGGAATTAACAAAAAGTCTTCTTTTTTCATAGTTAATTTCATCCTTTTTTTTATAGCAATTTTGAAGCTTGAACCAGAATAAATATGATCATGAATGAATCTTACTGGTATAACTTCTATCATCTTACTGCTATTAAAAGGCTTGTCATTACATACGTAGAATATTTCTGCATCAGCAGGATGTAACTTATTCAAGTAATTGTTTGAGTAACCATTAATGTTTCCATTGTAAAAATAGTCATCAGTTGCTTTGAGAATCTCTCTAGCAGAATCTGTCATATAACAGACATCTCCACGCTCAAGAGATCTAATTTTTTTTCTTCTTAATTCCATCATTTGATTTTGATTTTAGTGTTAATAAAAAAGGGGTCAGTTAAGACCCCTTGTAAAATAATTAGCTTCCACACATTAAACAGTCATCATCATCAGCATCTTTTGATTGCTGTAACATATTCCTGAATTCCTCCTGGCTCATTGGCTCAGGCTCTTTTTTTACCGGATCAAGTGTGAATTTCTTAGCATCAACTGCAGATTTACTACGCAAATAGTACATTCCAGTTTTCAACTTCTTTTCCCATGCATAGAAATGCATAGAATTAATTTTAGCTACATTAGCATTAGGCACAAATAAATTCATGCTTTGTGCTTGACAGACAAATCTTTGTCTATCTGCAGCCATATCAATGATTACCCTCATTGAGATCTCGTATGCAGTCTTGTATATTTCCTTAAGTTCTGTTGGAACGCGGCCTATATTCAATACTGATCCATTCTCTCTCATTAAATCATTCTTCATCTCCTCATCCCATAAACCTAGTTTCTCTAAATCTCTGACCAAATGCTTATTTATCAACACATGAGTACCACTCAAGGTTCCACGGGTGTATAAATTGCTAGTAAATGGTTCAAAACATTCATTGTTACCAAGTATCTGCGAAGTACTTGCTGTTGGCATAAGAGCTATTAAAAGACTATTGCGCAATCCATGCTTAATTATGTCTTCTTTTAAGCCTTTCCAGTCAAATCCTTCATATAAATCTGGGGTTTCATCATACATATCAAATTGCAAGATACCTTTACTTGCGGGTGACCCTCTAAAAGAAGAGTATTCACCTTTATGTTTAGCTAATCTACAAGACTCCTCTAACGAATAAAAATAAAGCGCCTCAAATATTTCTTTATTCAACTTCTTAGCTTCAGGACTATCAAATGGCATACCCATAATAGCAAACACATCAGCTAATCCCTGAACACCTAAAC
>Ga0208134_1000326_pt1 | contig 31403 bp, 25 predicted proteins | sample VirMetDEL_Mar_31_FD_184515 | JGI IMG/M metagenome (GOLD analysis project Ga0208134, IMG submission 184515) | Aqueous microbial communities from the Delaware River and Bay under freshwater to marine salinity gradient to study organic matter... | ecosystem: Environmental > Aquatic > Marine >...
CAGGTTCATTAAACATTAGTGGTTCAATAACTGGAAATGGTGGTGGTTTAACAAATTTAGCAGCAGATTCCGCTACAAATGCAACTAATGTTTATATTGATTGGGACGCATCTAATAGTTTATTAAGGATTCCAATGTTTGGTGGAGCGGGTGATGGTAATTATCAATTAAAATCTTCAACATCTCCACTTTCATATTATTATCGTGGGTATAATCCAATCACAGGCCTGTCCAATGCTAATGATTATTTGCTGATTGGTGGTGGTTCAAACACAGCAGGTGGTATATATTTAAATTCAACTGTAAGTCGGAATAATTTTATATATTCAGATTTTGGTACATTTTACATAAAAGCAGATGACCAATTCGGTACAGAAAATTCTTTATTTCCACCAAAACTTCATTTATCAACTTATAGTGGTTCTGCTGGTGTAATTGTTTTAGATACACCAAAAGTCGAAATTAGTAGTTCGGTACAAATATCAGGCTCACTATATGTAAGTGGTTCACTATATGTAAGTGGTTCACTATATGGAGATGGTTCAAACCTAACAGGCGTTGGTGGGGCAGCTGGAACAATAAGTGGTTCAGCTCAAGTCATAGCACATTTACCTGCTGGAACAATAAGTGGTTCAACCCAACTTCCATCAGGTCTTATAAGTGGTTCAACACAACTTCCAAATGGAATCATAAGTGGTTCATCGCAAGTAGATTACACATCTATTGAGAATAAACCAACAACTATTACTGGTGGGCAGGCTAGTGCTATCGTTTCCAACACATCTAAAGTTGGTTATACCGATACACTCGTTAAATCTAAGTTAGATACAGAAGGTGTTATTAGTGGTTCATCACAAATCACTATCACCGAATCACAAATTAGTGATTTATCACATACAGAAATTCCAAACGGAACAATAAGTGGTTCGGTTCAAGTCGTAACTTCTCTAATTGGTACTGAGTTAGTAGTTAAAACAATAACCGCAGAAGAATATGTGGTAAGCTCATCAGTAACCCATATGACTACCTCATTTAGTAGTGGTTCAACGATATTTGGTGATGATATATTAGATACACATCAATTTACAGGTTCACTATTTGTGAGTGGTTCATTATATGGTGATGGTTCAAACCTAACAGGCGTTGGTGGAGCAGCTGGAACAATTAGTAGTTCAGCTCAATTACCATCAGGCCTTATAAGTGGTTCAACCCAACTCCCAAGTGGAATAATAAGTGGTTCAACACAATTCGATACATTAACAACCCCATTTACAGGTTCATTTACAGGCTCATTTGCTGGGGATGGTAGTGGATTAACCTCTCTTCCAGCTCAGACAGCAAATGATTTTACAAATACATTAAAAAACAAATTAGATGCAATTGAGGCATCCGCAGACGTAACAGATACTACTAACGTAACATCTGCTGGAGCATTAATGGATTCAGAGGTAACATCATTAGCATTAATCAAAGGATTAACCGCTACAATGATATCTGGTTCGTTTACTTCTGTAAGTTCTTCAATAGCATCTGATGTTGCAACCAATACGGCAAAAGTAACAAACGTAAGTACTAACCTATCCAAAACAACAGCAGCTGCACAGATAACAATAAATTCATCGGATGGAGATAACGTAGTTATTGGAGAAGCAACCGATACAATTGCGGGTTTAATGAGTACTACTCATCACGATAAATTAGATGGGATAGAGGCATCAGCTGATGTAACAGATACAGCAAATGTATTGGCAAATTTACCAAGTGGAATAATAAGTGGCTCAGCTCAACTCCCAAGTGGAATCATAAGTGGCTCAGCACAATTCGATACATTAACAACCCCATTTACAGGTTCGTTTACAGGCTCATTTGCTGGAGATGGTAGTGGAATCACAGGAATTAGTGGAGCATCTGATGAAAACTTTACAACAACATTAAAAAACAAATTAGATGCAATTGAGGCATCAGCAGACGTAACAGATACCGCAAACGTATTGGCAAATTTACCTGCTGGTATTATAAGTGGTTCAGCTCAATTACCTTCGGGTATTATAAGTGGCTCAACTCAATTTAATACATTAACAACTCCATTTACAGGTTCATTTACGGGTTCATATTTTGGAGATGGTTCAAACCTAACAGGTGTTGGTGGAGCAGCTGGAACAATTAGTAGTTCAGCTCAATTACCATCAGGCCTTATAAGTGGTTCAGCACAATTACCATCAGGCCTTATAAGTGGTTCAACTCAGTTTGATACATTAACTCTTCCATTTACAGGCTCATTCACTGGGTCTTTCGCTGGTGATGGTTCGTTATTAACTTCATTACCTACACAAACTGCTAATGATTTTACAAATACATTAAAAACAAAATTAGATGGAATTGAAGCAAGTGCTGATGTAACCGATGCCGCGAATGTATTAGCAAATTTACCTGCTGGTATTATAAGTGGCTCAGCTCAACTCCCAAATGGAATCATAAGTGGTTCAACACAATTTGATACACTTACTTTACCATTTACAGGCTCATTTACGGGTTCGTTTGCTGGAGATGGTAGTGGGTTAACCTCTCTTCCAACCCAAACCGCTAACGACTTTACAAATACTCTAAAAAATAAATTAGATGCAATTGAAGCAAGTGCTGATGTAACAGATGCTACTAACGTAACTGCCGCTGGAGCATTAATGGATTCGGAAGTTTCTGCATTAGCATTAATTAAAGTATTAACGGCTGCATCAATTTCCGGCTCGTTTACTTCTGTAAGTGCATCCATCGCAGGTGTTGTGGCAACCAATACAGCAAAAGTAACAAATGTTTCTACAAACTTAACAAAAACAGTAAGTGGAGATGGATTCGCAATTAATTCATCGGATGGTGATAATGTAGCTCTTAGTTTAGCAGATACGGACAATTGGGGATTAATGTCAGACGAAATGTTTGATAAATTAGATGGGATAGAAGCTAGTGCTGATGTAACTGATGCAACAAACGTATTAGCATCATTACCATCAGGTATCATAAGTGGCTCAGCTCAACTCCCAAGTGGAATCATAAGTGGTTCAACTCAGTTTGATACATTAACTCTTCCATTTACAGGTTCGTTTACAGGCTCATTTGCTGGAGATGGTAGTGGAATCACAGGAATTAGTGGAGCATCTGATGAAAACTTTACAACAACATTAAAAAACAAATTAGATGCAATTGAGGCATCAGCAGATGTAACAGATACAACCAATGTAACTGCCGCTGGAGCATTAATGGATTCGGAAGTTTCTGCATTAGCATTAATCAAAGTATTAACGGCTGCATCCATTTCTGGTTCGTTTACTTCTGTAAGTTCTTCAATAGCATCCGATGTTGCAACCAATACAGCAAAAGCAACAAATGTTTCTACAAACTTAACAAAAACAGCATCAGAAACAAATGTTACAATAAACTCATCTGATGGTGATAACGTTGCAATAGGAGCGGCATCAACATCTGTTGCAGGTGTAATGACAAAAGCAATGTTTGATAAATTAGATGGAATCGAAGCATCTGCAGATGTAACAGATACAGCAAACGTATTAGCAAATTTACCTTCGGGTATCATAAGTGGTTCAGCTCAATTACCTTCGGGTATCATAAGTGGTTCAACACAATTCGATACATTAACAACTCCATTTACTGGGTCATTTACAGGTTCTTTTGTTGGTGATGGGTCAGCATTAACCTCCCTTCCAGCCCAAACTGCAAATGACTTCACAACAACTCTAAAAAATAAATTAGATGCAATCGAAGCATCAGCTGATGTAACAGATGCAACAAATGTAACTGCCGCAGGGGCATTAATGGATTCTGAAGTTTCTGCATTAGCATTAATCAAAGTATTAACGGCTGCATCCATTTCTGGCTCGTTTACTGCAGTAAGTTCTTCAATAGCATCCGATGTTGCAACCAATACAGCAAAAGCAACAAACGTTTCTACAAATTTATCTATAACTGGAACTACTGAAGCTAGAGTAATCGCTTCTTCAGATGGTGATAACGCAACAATACCCGTAGCAACAACATCTGTTTCAGGTCTAATGAACACTACACTATTTGATAAATTAGATGGGATAGAGGCAAGTGCGGATGTAACCGATACCACTAATGTATTATCTTCTTTAGTTGGCGCTGAGTTGGTAGTTAAAACAATAACAGCAGAAGAATATGTAGTAAGTTCATCAGTAACTCATATGACTACCTCATTCAGTAGCGGCTCTACCATTTTCGGTGATGATATATTAGATACACATCAATTTACAGGTTCACTATATGTAAGTGGTTCACTATATGGTGATGGTTCAAATTTAACAGGCGTTGGTGGAGCAGCTGGAACAATTAGTAGTTCAGCTCAATTACCTGCTGGAATAATAAGTGGTTCAGCACAGTTACCTGCTGGAATAATAAGTGGCTCAACTCAATTCGATACATTAACTCTTCCATTTACAGGTTCATTTACAGGTTCGTTTGCTGGAGATGGTAGTGGATTAACCTCCCTTCCAGCCCAAACTGCTAATGATTTTACAAATACATTAAAAACAAAATTAGATGCAATTGAAGCAAGTGCTGATGTAACAGATACAGCAAATGTAACATCTGCTGGAGCATTAATGGATTCTGAAGTTTCTGCATTAGCATTAATTAAAGTATTAACCGCAGCATCAATTTCTGGTTCGTTTACTGCAGTAAGTTCTTCAATAGCATCCGATGTTGCAACCAATACAGCAAAAGCAACAAATGTTTCTACTAACTTAACTAAAACAGTAAGTGGAACTGGATTCGCAATTAATTCATCGGATGGTGATAATGTAGCATTATCTCTTGCGGATACGGACAATTGGGGATTAATGTCAGACGAAATGTTTGATAAACTTGATGGAATCGAAGCAAGTGCTGATGTAACAGATACAGCAAATGTATTGGCAAATTTACCAAGTGGAATAATAAGTGGTTCAGCACAATTACCATCAGGCCTTATAAGTGGTTCAACACAATTCGATACATTAACAACCCCATTCACAGGTTCGTTTACAGGTTCGTTTGCTGGTGATGGTAGTGGGTTAACCTCCCTTCCAGCTCAGACAGCAAATGACTTCACAACAACTCTAAAAAATAAATTAGATGCAATCGAAGCATCAGCAGACGTAACAGATACCACTAATGTAACATCAGCTGGAGCATTAATGGATTCGGAATTAACATCTATTGCTAATGTAAAAGCATTAGACCAATCAGTAGTTAGTGGAGCATCTCCAACATTTGGAACGGCTAACTTTACAGATGCAACTAATAAAAGGTTAATGACTGATGCACAAGAAACTAAATTAGATTCAGTTGAAAGCAGTGCAGATGTTACTGATACAGCCAATGTAACATCAGCTGGGGCATTGATGGATTCGGAAGTTTCTGCATTAGCATTAATTAAAGTATTAACGGCAGCATCAATTTCCGGCTCTTTTACTTCTGTAAGTTCATCAATTGCATCTGATGTTGCAACCAATACAGCAAAAGTAACAAACGTTTCTACAAACCTAACAAAAACAGCATCAGAAACAAATGTTACAATTAATTCATCTGATGGTGATAATGTTGCGATAGGAGCAGCATCAACATCTGTTGCAGGTGTAATGACAAAAGCAATGTTTGATAAATTAGATGCAATTGAGGCATCAGCAGACGTAACCGATACTACTAACGTTGTTGCCGCACTTGATACATTGGGTGTAATAAGTGGTTCAGCACAATTACCATCAGGCCTTATAAGTGGTTCAACTCAATTTAATACATTAACAACCCCATTTACAGGTTCGTTTACAGGTTCTTTTGCTGGTGATGGTAGTGGATTAACTTCATTACCTACACAAACTGCTAATGATTTTACAACAACTCTAAAAAATAAATTAGATGCAATTGAAGCATCCGCAGACGTAACAGATACAGCAAATGTAACTTCAGCTGGCGCATTAATGGATTCAGAATTAACATCTATTGCTAATGTAAAAGCATTAGACCAATCAGTAGTTAGTGGGGCAACTCCAACATTTACAACTACTAACTTTACAGATGCAACTAATAAAAGGTTAATGACTGATGCACAAGAAACTAAATTAGATTCAGTTGAAAGCAGTGCAGACGTAACAGATGCTACTAACGTAACTGCTGCTGGCGCATTAATGGATTCGGAAGTTACAAATCTTTCATTAGTAAAAGGATTAGCAAGTGGTATTTCAAATGGAAATGTTTTAGTTGCTAACGCTGCAGTAGCAGATAATGATTTCTTAAAAATTGATGGAACATCGGTTGAAGGTAGAACTGTAGCTGAAGTACTAAGTGACTTGAATGTTGAAGCTGGTGCTGATGTAACCGATGCGGCGAATGTATTGGCAAATTTACCTGCTGGTATTATAAGTGGTTCTGCACAATTACCATCAGGTCTTATAAGTGGTTCTGCACAATTACCAGCTGGTATTGTATCATCATCAACATTCCCATTTACAGGTGATGCACAAATTACAGGCTCAATAGTAGTATCGGGTTCAGGTGGCCTTGCATTGGATGTATACGGCTCAACAAAGATATATCGCTCGGGTTCTGTTGGGGATACGGATGTATTTACTATTGAAGGTGGGTTCGGTACTTTATTCTCAGTAACAGATGAACTATCAGGTTCTCTTTTCTCAGTAAACGATATATCAGGTATACCAATTTTTGAAGTATTCTCTGATGATACAGTTAAAATAGGAACTCATAATCAAGAAGGTATTGTAGTAAATGGTAAAAATGTAGTAATAACAGGTTCATTGGCAGTTGGTGCTCTTACGGGAAGTGTAACTGCAGGTAGAATTGATGCATCAAATGATGTTGTAGCATTCTCAACATCAGATAGAAGATGGAAAGATAATATCACACCAATTGAATCCCCATTACAAAAATTACTTGAATTAGGTGGGTATGAATTTGATTGGAGAGAAGATTCAGTAGTACATGGTAATAAAGGACATGATGTTGGTGTTATTGCACAAGAAGTAGAAGCAGTTCTACCTGAAGCAGTACAAACCCGAAATAGTGGTATGAAAGCAGTTCGGTATGAAAAAATAATACCATTATTGATAGAAACTATTAAAGAACAACAAAAACAAATTGATGAACTTAAAAATAGGATTAAATAATGGCATTACCAGCTAGTGGAAACCCAATAAGTATTAGCCAAATCAGAGTGGAAATGGGCAACGTCAATGGTTCATTAACGGTACTATCAACAACGGAGGTAAATGATGCAAGTTCGGCTAAACCCGATGGAAGTACACCACATAAACTATCAGAATTTTATTCATACGACCATTCAGCATCAGCAGGATTAACTGAAGAAGCATTAAACGGCCCATGGGGTGGCCCGGAAGAAGGTTGTGGTAACGCAGGTGATACCGCATTTTATCACGATGGGGGTGGAAGCCCATATGCTAATGGTGTAACTTATTATAGAGAAGATGATGACACAGGCCCAACTGCTGAAGCTGGATTTTATATGTATGGAAGTGGGGAATCTGGAATTTCTATCGATGGAAGTGGTCAAGTTGATGGTCAATTTGATTGTTAAAATTAATTAAAAGGAAATAATATGAGTAGCACAAGAGATTTTATGATATTTAATACTTCTGAAACTGGAAGTATTGATTTTAACGATGTAGCAGAGACATCAGTAGATACTCTTAGACTAAATGTATCAGGTTCTAGAACATTTGTTAAATGGGATGGTGATATACCAACATCAGTTTCTTCATTAACAACAAAAGAAGGCCCATACACTTATACTGAAATAATGACAATACTAACCGGCTCAGAATGGGTTGATGATTTGGAATTACCATAATGGCTGGAAGCACAGGTCCAAATATAGTAACAGATGGATTAGTGTTCTCTGTAGATGCAGCAAATAAAAAATCATATCCAGGTTCTGGAACTGCATGGAATGATTTATCAGGAAACGCAAATACCGGTACACTAACCAATGGGCCTGCGTTTGATAGTGAAAATTCTGGTAATGTTAATTTTGATGGGACTAATGATTATATAGCTTTAACATCAACTATTACAAATTCTATTTATACTTTAAACTTTTGGTATAAAATGGGAGCTAATGATAGTGGGTACGGATATTTTACAGGTGTTACGGGAGGTAAAGGTTTGGCAATTAGTGAGGGTGGGACTGCAGTAGGACTTTCTTACGGAAACTTTTACTATTTTAATGGTGGTGCAGTTAAAATGACCCAATCCACCTTATTAACTAGGGATGTATGGAGTAATATATCAGCTGTAATTGATACGAGTGCGGGAAATATTAAAATATATCTTAATGGTAGTATTATTACAAACCAGAGTGTGAGTAGTATGAGTACTTCTGTTTCTGAAATTGGAAGATATGTAGCAACCAACTCTAACTTCCTAAATGGGAATATGGCATCATTTAAAATCTACAACAAAGCATTATCAGCAGCAGAAATACTTGAAAATTATAACGCAACAAAAAGTAGGTTTATATAAATGGCATTTCATTATTCACCAAAAATAGTAACAGATGGTCTAATATTCGCAGTTGACGCGGCTAATAAAAAATCATACATTGGTAGTGGTACTAATTTAAATAGTACAATAGGTGATGAAGTCGGTACACTAACTAATAACCCTTCATTTAATACTACTGAAGCTGGGGGTACTATAACTTTAGATGGTACGAATGATTTTGTGACTTTTGGAAACGCATCTGTTGCTAATTTCGACCATGATGATTCATTCACTTACGAAATATGGGTGAGGTCGACAGCAAATACCAGTAAATATATTATGGGTAAAAATGAATCTAGCGGGAATTATAGAGGGGTGGAAATAACATATAGAGGAAATGCTCATGTAGGTAAAATAGCAGTTGCACTACGAAATACAAATGCGAGCTCTAAGAGAGTAATTGTATCTACTGTAAATAATACTTATAGAGGTAACAATTGGCATCATGTCGTATGTACATATGATGGCTCGGGTACTGCAAGTGGAATAGATATTATAATAGATACTGTAAATGATACCACAAGCGTAAGTACGGGCACCATATCAGGTGGAATAACAAACACATCAAATCTTTGTATAGGTAGTCGAAACGGAGCCGCAAACTATCTACCAGGTACTTTCGGAGCATTTAAAATATATAACAAAGTACTGACTTCAGCAGAAATACTTCAAAATTATAACGCATTAAAAAATAGGTTTATATAATGGGAACGCATGGTGGGCCAAATATAGTAACAGATGGGTTAGTATTATCATTAGATGCTGCTAATAAAAAATCATATGCTGGTAGTGGAACTGCAGTTACAGATTTATCAGGAAATAGTGATAGTACACTAACTAATGGAACTACACATGATACTACATATGGTGGGGCTTTTGATTTTGATGGTTCTAATGATACTATAACCACTCCAATAACTGCTACCAATTGGGCAGATGTTCCATTTACTATTCAATTATGGACTTCTGATTGCACAGTAAATGATAGCGTGTTTGAAATGGGACACAATGGCTCGGCCAATAATTTTGGATTCATAGGGGCTTATTGGTCTACTTCAAGCAGAATATACTTTTATTGGAAAACATCTAATGGGTTGAGTCGTGGAATGCGAATAGTAACATCTCATAACAGAACCGCTCCTAATAATATATGTGTTACATTTACAGGTGTTGGAGGCACAAATGTTTCAACACTACAATCAAATACAACTATTTATTTTAATGGAATTAGTCAAACTATTATAGCAGGTGGTGGTGGAACTCCACTCGCGAGCTCTACATTAATGTTAGGTGGAGATGCTTATAATTTAAATGGTAAAATCCATAACACATATTATTATAATCGTGCCTTATCTGCCGAAGAAGTTTTACAAAATTATAACGCAACAAAAGGTAGGTTCGGATTATAACAATCTACCATATTTATAATAAACAATAGGAGATATTAATGGCAGTACAAATTCCAATATGGCCAGGTTCATCATCATTCTTTCCAGATATGACACCGTTTGGACATTATGATAATGATTATGAGTTTCAGCAAGATGCTGATAAAGTATCATCTTGGTGTGCCAAACGATTGGGTTATCCAATTGTTGATATTGAATTGCAAGACATTAACTTTTATACTTGCTTTGAAGAAGCAGTTACTGAATATTCAACACAAGTAAATCAATTTAACATTAGAGAGAATCTTTTAAATTTAAAAGGCTCTCCGACTGGTTCTAACATTTCACAAACACATCTTGATGGAAATATGGGTGGGTTAGTATCACTTGCAAAGGATTACGGTTCGGAAGTAGGTAGTGGTGGTAGATTAACATATTACACAGGTTCATTCAGTACTGTAGTAGGTCAGCAAGTTTATGATTTAACAACATCATCAGTTGCTTCATTAGAAAGTGGAACTGCTGGAGTTGATAAATTTGAAATTAAAAAGATGTTGCACGATGCACCACCTGCTATGGTAAGGTTCTTTGACCCATTAGCCGGAGCTGGTGTTGGTTCTGATGGTATGTTGGATGCATTTGGTTGGGGTAACTATTCTCCAGGTGTTTCATTTATGATGCAACCACTTTATGATGATTTACTTAGAGTTCAAGCAATTGAGTTCAATGATATGATTCGTAGGTCACAATATGGGTTTGATATTCAAAATAATAGAATTAGAATATTCCCAATCCCAACAATGGCATACAAAATACACTTTCATTACATTTTAGAGAGTGAGCGAAGTAACGGTGTTATTTCTAATTCAGTAGTATCAGATTATTCAAATGTACCTTATGATAGAATTACTTATACAAAAGTAAACCATGTAGGAAAACGTTGGATTCATAAATACGCATTAGCATTAGCAAAAGAAATGTTAGGTGCAGTAAGAGCTAAGTTTAGTTCAGTACCAATTCCAAATTCAGAAATTACTTTGGATGGAGCTGATTTAAGAGGTGAAGCATCAACAGAAAAAGAAATATTAATTGCAGAATTAAGAGAAAATTTAGAAGCAACTTCTCGTAAATCATTATTAGAAGCCCAAAAAGATGAATCTGAATTTATGGAATCAACTCTCAGTAGAATCCCTAGAGCAGTTTACATAGGATAACAATATGGCACTATTTGGTGGAAGTAGAGATGCTAGTTTATTTAGAAAGGTTAATAAAGAACTTATCAATGATATAATTGATACAGAGGTTTATTATTATAAATTAGTAATCGATGAGACAAGTGTGAATGTATATGGTGAAGGCAAGGTTAAATCTTATTACAGTCCTGTAAAACTACCATGTATAATCGATAGAGCAGATAGAACTCAAGTATTCGATGAATTTGGTACTGATTACACTAGAATAGTAAGTTTTTTCTTTTTAAGAGATACATTAGTTGATAGTAACTTATATCCCCAAATAGGTGATGTAATTGAGTGGGATTCAGAACAGCATGTTGTGGATAGTACAACCGAAAATCAATATTTTGCAGGAAAGAATCCTGAAACGTGGGATGGTGGTGATACACAAGGTTATAATATTTCAATAAAGCTTGAAACTCATGTAGCTAAAAAATCTCAATTAAATTTGAGAGATGATTACAGAGTTGGTATAAACAGAGATAACAATGATTTACCGGTAGGAATATAATATGGCATACAAATACAGAAACAATAGAGATGAGAAGGTAGACTTGAAAAGAACACAAAGTTCATTTTCAGATGACCCCATATTGAATAAAGCCAAACAAGTATCTCGAAGAACTGATGATGTTAAAATACCAAGTGTTGGTATCTATGATATTGATTTAGCTTTTAAAGATTTCTTAGAGATTAACGTAAAACCTACTATTAAAGAGAACGGAAAGTTTATTCCTGTTCCTGTAATGTATTCAACTCCTGAAAATTGGGCATCTGCACAACGTGATGGGTTTATGAAAGATAGTAGTGGTAAGATTATAGCACCATTAATTACATTCAAACGAAATTCATTAGAAGTTAATACAGAATATGCTAAATTAAAAGTTTTAACTGATGATGATACTTCAAGAACGTTTACTAAGAAATATACGCAAGAAAACAAATACGATTCATTCTCTGAATTAATAGGACAATCACCTGTACAAGAAAACTATATCATAGATACACCTGATTATGTGAATATATCATATGATGTTATTGTATGGTGTGATTATATGGAAGATTTGAATAAAGTAGTTGAACAAATAATCTATTTCAATGGTGGTTCGTTCGGACAGAGATATAAATTCCAAATCAAAGGTGATTCCTACTCATTTGAAACTACTAACGGTGTTGGGGAAGAGAGAGTTGTACGAAGTAACGTAACACTTACTGCCAAAGCATATTTAATTCCAGAACACAAAGGAAATACTGTAAATGTACAAAAAGCATTCGGAGTTTCAAAAATTGCGTGGAATACTAAACTTTCTAAATAAATAATCATATTTATATACGATAGTAATAAATTAAAACACAAAATGTTATGGCAGAAATAAAGCAAGTTACAGAAAAGCAAGTAATTAAGTTTCAAGAAGAAGAAATAACGAAAATACACAAATTTAGAGATGATTATTCAGATGTTACCGCTAAATTAGGTGAATTGGAGATTGAATTGTTAGTTTTAGCTAACCAAAACAATCAGTTGATGACTTATAAAGAAGAACTTCAACAAACATATATAAAAATCAGAGAAAGTGAAATGACACTAGCAGCAGACTTAAAAGAAAAGTATGGTGATGGTGAATTTGATATAAATACAGGTATTTTTACACCGAAGCAATAAGTATCAACGTTTCCAATTTTTTAAAGTATTTATTAGTATATAAACCATAAGAAATTAATAGGAGAATAAAATGGCAGAAAGAATAGTAAGTCCTGGAGTATTTACCAGAGAAAAGGACTTGTCGTTTCTACCCCAAGGAATTGGTGAAATTGGTGCAGCATTAATAGGGTCTACAGTTAAAGGACCTGCATTTGTACCAACAACCGTACAATCGTATCAAGAGTTTCAACAAGTATTCGGAGGGTTGACTGAAGATTCATACCTACCTTATACTGCACAAGCTTATTTAGAAGATGCCGGTACAGCAACAATCGTTAGGGTATTAGGACAAGATGGGTATACTTTAGAAAACCCAATAGCATTACAAGTATCATCCTCAGCGCTTGGTGTTAAAACAGTAGCAGTATTACACCCAACAACGGCTGTAACATCTGATACAGATGTATTTAATGGACCGACGCCTGTATCTGAAAACACAGGTTCGGAGTTTTTATTAACAGTTTCAGGTTCAACTGTAACAGGAAAGGTATTTTCCTCTTCATTAAACCCAACAAACGATAACTACATAACTAAAGCATTTGGATTCTCTCCAAGAGGTTCTGAAAACGCATATCTGTTATCAAACTTTAAAATATTTCAATCAGCATCAATCGCAACAGGTGAAACTGTAGCAGTAACCGCAGTAACCAGTTCTGATATTGATTACTCTAAAGCATACACCGAAGCTTCAACACCTTGGATTACATCTCAAAAAGTTGGTGGAAACACTACTAATTTGTTTAAGTTCCATACATTATCACATGGTAGTGCTACAAACTATGAGTTTAAAATTGGTATCCAAGACATTAAAGTAGCAGGTTCAGTACCAGGTTCTGAATATGGTTCATTTACTGTAGTAGTACGAAGAGTTGACCAAGACAAAATTGTAGGTTCACCATTCGTTGGTATAGTTGATTCTGATATCAGACCTAATTTAGTTGAACAATTTCAAGGTTGTAACTTAAACCCAGATTCTCCAAACTATATAGTTAGAGTAATTGGTGACAAATATATTACAGTTGATGCAAATGGTAAATTATCAACAAATGGTGATTATAACAACCTATCAGCAAATATTAGAGTTGAAGTATCTACCGCAGTTAATAACGGAGCAGTTGATGTATCATTAGTACCATTCGGATTCGCAGCATTGCAAAATCCTTACGGAACGGCATTTACACTTCCAAATCCAGCATTTGTAGCAAATCAACAAATTAATAGTTCATATAACGCTAAAAAGTTTTACGGATTTGATTTTGATTTATCTACAACGGATAACGTAAATTATTTATCAGTATTTCCTGATTCATCAACAGCAACTGCTGGAACGGCATTTTACTTAGGTGATTATAACCAAGAAGCTGGAGCTAATTTCCCATCATCTGCATCACCTAACTCAGGTTCTATTTCATTATCAGATGCAACTACATCAGTTAACTCTCGTAAGTTCTTAATACCATTTCAAGGTGGTTTTGATGGATTCAAACCAAATAGAATTGTAAGTACTGCTGGTGATATTATAGCTGGAAATACGCAAGGGTATGATTGTTCATCAAATACAGCGACTGGAACGATAGCATACAGAAAAGCTATTAACTCAGTATCTAATCCTGATGAATTTGATATTAATATGTTAGTATTGCCAGGCCTAATCCACAGATTACATTCATCTGTTACTACATTCGCTAAAGATATGTGTGAAGACAGACAGGATACATTCTTTATAATGGATGCTGGAGCATACGCTGATTCAATATCAACAATTGTAAACACAGTTCAACCATTTGATTCAAATTATGTAGCATCTTATCACCCTTGGGTTAAGATACTAAATTCAGATAAAAACAAACCTGTATGGGTTCCGCCATCTGTAGTTCTACCGGGTGTTATTGCATTTAACGATTCAGTAGCAGCCGAATGGTTCGCACCAGCTGGTTTAAATCGTGGTGGATTAACTTCAGTTATTGAAGCTAAGAGTAGATTGACTAGAGTTGAGAGAGATGCACTTTACGAAGGTAGAGTAAATCCTATCGCAACGTTCCCTGGTCAAGGAGTTACTGTATTTGGACAAAAAACCTTACAGGCTAAACCATCGGCATTGGATAGAATCAATGTACGAAGATTATTAATCGCAGTTAAGAAGTTTATCGCATCTTCAACTCGTTACTTAGTATTTGAAAATAATACAGCAGCGACACGAAATCGTTTCTTATCAATTGTAAATCCTTATTTGGAATCAATCCAACAAAGACAAGGTTTATACGCATTTAGAGTAGTTATGGATGATACCAACAACACTCCTGATGTAATTGATAGAAATATTATGGTAGGTGAGATTTTCTTACAACCAGCGAAAACAGCAGAATTTATAGTTCTTGATTTCAACGTACTACCGACTGGCGCTGCATTTCCAGAATAGTATATAGACAATAGTTAAGTTCCCCTACTAATTTTGGGGGAACTAACTATTTTTTAGAATAAACTATATTTATATAAAAGAAATAGAAACATAGGAAAACAAAAATGGCACAATTATTAGACCCAACAGAAGTAATGTTTACATCATTCGAACCGAAGATGTCAAACAGGTTCATTATGTATATAGAAGGAATTCCAGCATACTTAGTTAAAGCTGCTGGTAGACCAGAAATAACAAACGGTAAGGTTACAATAGACCACGTTAACGTTAAACGATATGTAAAAGGTAGAAGTGAGTGGAGTGATTTAACAATTTCACTATATGACCCAGTAGTTCCTTCAGCAGCACAAGCAGCAATGGAATGGGTAAGACTACATCACGAATCTGTAACCGGACGAGATGGATACTCTGATTTCTACAAAAAAGATATCACATTTAACAGTTTGGGTCCTGTTGGTGATAAAGTAGAAGAGTGGAAACTTAAAGGTGCATTTATTCAAACAGCAAAATTCTCAGATATGGATTATACTGGTGAAGATATCGCAACTGTTGATTTAACACTTACATTTGATTACGCAATACTAAATTTCTAATTCAGAATTACCGAATTATTAATAAAATTAAGAACCCTACCAGAAATGGTGGGGTTTTTTTGTTTATAAAGTATTTTTTTCATATTTATATACGAACAAAGTTATAAAAACGGAGATTACTATATGAGTGAAAAACTACAAGATGATTATTCATCAAAGCCCATGTCTAATTCAGATATGGTGGAACTCGCAAAGCAACAACACGCACAAACGCAAGTTTCAGATTACAAATTCCCTACAGAAATAATTGAATTACCTTCAAATGGGTTGGTTTATCCAAAAGATAATCCACTATCATCAGGAAAGATAGAATTAAAATATATGACTGCCAGAGAGGAAGATATCCTTACAACACAATCATACATTAAAGATGGTAGTGTATTGGATAGATTATTTCAAGCACTAATTATATCGAATGGTGAAGGATTACCAATCAAATACGTTGATTTAGTAACAGGTGATAAAAACGCAATTATGATAGCAGCACGTGTTTTAGGTTATGGTAAAGATTATGAAGTTGAAATTGATGACCCAACCTCACCAAACACAACTCAGAAAGATACAATTGATTTAACTCAATTTGAAAACAAAGAGTATGATGGTTCAGGTCAAACTGAATTAAACAAAAACGAATACGAATTTGAATTACCCCGCTCTAAGAGAATGATAACATTTCAAGCTTTAACTGAAAGTAAAGAACGTAAAATCAAACATCAGTTAGAAGAAAGTAAAAAAGCACGTAAGAAATTAAAAGATGAAACCTCTAAGGATTTAACAACTCGATTAAAAAATATGATTTTATCAGTTGATGGTGAATACGACCAAAAGATAATCAGCAATTTTGTGGAAAATGAATTATTCGCAGTAGATTCAAAGGCTTTAAGAACGCATATAAGTGAAGTTACACCTGATATAGATTTAGAATGGGAATTCGTATCAGATGAAACTGGTGAAAGGAGGAATATGCTACTGCCTATGGACGTGGGGTTTTTTTGGCCTAAGTCTTAACTACCGAAAACTGTTGCATTCTCAAATATTTGATTTAATCTATCATGGAAATGGTGGATTCACATTTACAGATGTATATAACCTACCGATTTGGTCGAGAACATTCTACATCAGTAAAATAATAGAATTTAAAAAAGAAGAACAAAAGCAACATGATACAGCTATGAAAAAAGCTAAATCAAAAAGATAATAGGATACCCAACAGAAATGTTGGGTATTTCTATATTTATATTTATATAAGTAGAGGAAACCATATGGCAAAAATATCAAAATCTAAATTGAAGGAAATACTATCTAATATAAACGTATCAGAGGGGCTTGTAGATAGGATTTTACAAAAAATACAATTATCTAAGAAAAAATCTAAGTCAAAAGATTTAGAAAGGCAAATTGCTAATAATAGGTCTGCGATTCAGAAACGTACCATTGACCATTATGGTAGCTGGGATGCCATACCTGATGCAGTTAAAAAAATGATTGAAACTAAACAGGTTGACTAATGGCTAACTCTGCATCAGATGAAACCATAAAAATAAAGAATGCCGCTAGAGAAGCGAAAGATAGCTTCCAGTCAATTTCTGCTATTCTAGCAACAACCGCTAAAACTACTAAAGCAGCTGCAGAAATCCAAGATAGGATAAATAAATCTGTAAAAGGACAAGCAGACCTTGCAGACCAATTAAATGTATTAGAACAGGAAAAACAAACATACTTACAAGAGTACATAAAATCAGGAAAGATTATCAATGATAGTATGGTAGTTCAAATGGACCTAGCAATTGATATCACTAAAAGTAAAATTCAACAAAAAGATTTAGAAGAAGAGATTAAAGACCTAGCAGAAGGATATAAAGATGAATTATTTGGTTCGTTAGGTACGTTAGGTCAAATGTTAAAAGCAGGTACTACTTTAGGGTTTGCTATGGAAGCACTTAAAGGAACTACTGCTGCGATTGGTGATATATTTAAAACTACTGTTGGATTAGCATCTGATTTGAACCAAGAATTAGGTATGAGTGGTGCCGCTGCAATGGAAGCTGGAATGATGAACTTCTCGGCGGCCGCTGTATTCTCTAAGTTTAGTATAGCAGAACTCAACCAAGCTACCAAAGATTTTGCAACTACAATGGGTACGACTGCTGGGTTAACAAACGACCTTAGAAACTCGATGGCAGCTATGTCCAAAATGGGTGTAGGTGGTGAAGATGCAGCCAAGATGGCACAATCGATGGAATCTGCCGGTGGTAGTGCTAATGATATGACCGAAGAGATATCAAAGATGGCACAAGATGCAGGTGTATTGGCATCAGTTACATTTAAGGATATGGCATCTCAACAAAAGCTTATGGTTGGTATGAGTGAGAAAGAGATTAAACTTTTAGCTCAAAAAACCATTGCAATGAATAAGCAAGGCCGTTCTTTAAGTGATATGAGGGGTATAGCTGATAATATGTTGGATATTGAATCTAGCATGAAAGCTCAGGCAAAAGCACGAATTATGTTGGGAGATAAGCTTACCGCCACTCAAATGGAAGGTATGCAAGGTATGACCGCCGCTGCAATGGAGTTCATGAACACAGGGAATACTGATGCATTAAATGCCGCATTGGACAAAACCAATATGTCAGCGGAAAAATTCAAAGAACTAGGCCCATTAGGGATGGAGCAATACGCTGCAGCAATAGGGATGTCATCTGATATGTTATCAGAGCAAATTCAGAAGCGAGACCAAGCTAAAAAGATTGAAGAAAGTAGTGACCTCGATAAAGGCTTAGCAACTGCTTTAGATTTGTATCAAAGAACTCCTGATGCAATTAAAGAAGGAACAACTGCCCTAATTGGGTACATCGCTCAGATGGGTATTATGAATCTGATGCAAGGTAAAAGTGTTGGTTTAAAAAATCTTATACCTGGTATGGGTGGCAAAGGTGGAGGAGGCCAAACTGATTTAAGTAATTCCGAAGCAAAACCTACCAAAGCATCACAAGGTTCAGGTAAAGGATTAAAATCACTTGCCGGTGGATTAAAAGCAATGGGTTCGGGTAAAGTATTAGCAGGTATATTTAATATGGCATTAGCCGGACCGGCACTTCTGTTATCATTACCAGCAATCCCATTCTTATTATTTATGGGTAAAGTTAAACTAAAAGCATTGAAAGACAACTTTACAGGATTAGGTAGAGGTTTATCTCAAATGACACAAGCTGCTGTTGGGGCATTGGTATTGTTACTAGCCATACCAGCACTAGCTCTGGGTATGTTAGCGATTCCATTTCTATTGTTTATGTCGATTCCTGGACTGGGGGCTGCTCTAACTACTAACTTTGCAGGACTCGCAGCGGGTTTAACCGCATTTGGTAATCCAGCTACAGCAATAGCTGTACTGATTGGAATTGGATTACTTGCTGCATTAGGTGTAGCTATGATTCCATTTGCATACTCATTATCATTATTATCACCATTAGTAGAAGCATTCGGAAATATATTTATAGGTGTATTCGCAGCAATACCACCAATCATTACAGCAGTAGCTGATGGACTTGTTAATATGATGAATGCAGTAACTATGGAAAATGTAGGTGCTATGTTACTATTAGGACCTGCTCTTATGGGAGTTGCGTTTGGATTAGCTGCAATCGGTATGATGGGAGTACCTGGTTTATTAGCTCTTACAGGATTAGGAGCAGTAACCGTTCTACTTGCACCTACTTTAATGGGAATTGCTGATAGTATCGGTGATATGATGGGTGGTTCGGATGATACTGATTCAAATTCAGATAATTCAGATTCTAAGTTAATAGATGCTATTAATGGATTACGTGGTGATATTCAATCTCAACCTATACTAATAAGTGTAGATGGTAAAGTAGTTTCTGAAATAACAAAAATTCAAAGTAGACAGGGTGTATCTAAAAACGTATATAGGAAATAACTATGGCATTAAAAGATTTAAAATCAGACCTTTCAAAGTTTAGGATGCCAAAGAAAGACCCGTTGGAATCTAAAGAAAGAGTAAGTGTTAACAAAAACTTAAACAAAACACCTTTAAGTTCTATGGTAGAATCAGCGCCAAAGATTCCACGTTCTCAAACAACTACTAATAAAGAGGGTGTTAATCCAAAAAATATGGATAACACATCTAAGTTTTTAGGTGAAACCACACCTGCACCATCTAACAATACATCTAAGTTTTTAGGTGAAACAACACCTACGCCATCTAATAACTCTGAAAAGTTCTTAGGTGAAACAACTACTAAACCATTAAGTTTAGAAGAACGTTACTTAGGTGAAACAACTCCCAATTCAGCAGATAACACATCTAAGTTCTTAGGTGAAACAACACCTACTAAATTTGATAATAACGAAAACTTCTTAGGTGAAACAACACCTACTAAATTTGATAATAACGAAAACTTCTTAGGATTAACAACACCAACTCTATCTAATAGGGAATCTAAGTTCTTAGGTGAAACAACTCCTAATTCAGCAGATAACACATCTAAGTTTTTGGGTGAAACAACTCCTAATTCGGCAGATAACACATCTAAGTTCTTAGGTGAAACAACTCCTAATTCAGCAGATAACACATCTAAGTTTTTAGGGGAAACTACACAAACCCCATCTAACAACACATCTAAGTTTTTGGGTGAAACTACACCAAAAGACGTAAATTATATTACAGATATACATGCTAAAGGGTTTAACTCTAAATTTGGAGCAACTCTCCCAGCCGATTCAAAGTTTACTGGGGTTGCAAAAAACCAAGAAGTATGGAATAATAACTCAATACATGGTGAACTTAAAGCGGTTAATTTCTTTCCAATTGAAACATCAAAAGCACGTGGGTTTTCTTTAAACCAAGTACATCGAGATGAAACAAAGTTTACAGGAATCAAAAGAGGATTAAACGAAATAACAGCCGATGATAAAGATGCATTTAATGAAAACTCATCATTATATAGTAAACTTAAAGCGGTTGATTTCTTTCCAATTAATTCATCAAAAGCACGTGGGTTTTCCCTAAATCAATTCCAGTTAGCACCTTCACAATTTATTGGGATTTCAAAAGACCAAACTAACTGGAGTACTACCTCATCTGAATACAGTAGTTTTTCTAAATATACGCATGTTAATTTATTAACTGTGAAATCTTTTGGTGGTGACCCATCAGGTACAAAGCAAATAAACAACAGGAGCAACACATATTATTTGCAACCATTCCAAACAGGTAATTTTGCAGTAGATTTGACTAAAGGTAAGTTACCAGATGAAAGTAAATGGGTTTCCAATTTATCTGAATACAGTAACTATAGTAGTTATATACATCCTGATTTATCATCAGCACCTGGTTATGGTAAGTTTAAATTACAAAAACAAGCATCAGGTCAAAAACAAAGTTACAACCAAGACAGTACCTATTATATGGATTCATTCCAAAGAGGTGACTTTGCATTAGATTTGACTAAAGGTAAAATATCCAAACTACAAGAGATGCGTAATTCACCATCTTTCTTAGATGAGATGTATTCTAAATTCAATCTAAGAGATGATGCACATAATACTGGACTGACAGTATTTGACCATCCATTAATTCTTAGAGGTATACAACGTAAGGGTAAGAAGGGAAATGAACCTCAAAACTTTGGTATACCGGGTACTAACATTGATTTAGATGATGGACTTATCAGAGGTGGTGTAATAACATCTACTACAAGAGCAGTTATAGATGCAATTAGACTTGGTAAGTGGATGGTATCCATCAAAGGGTTATTATGGGGTGTAAAGCAATTTGGATTACAACAATCAAATCCAAATGTAGAAAAGATAAACTTAAAACGGCGTACAAAAATATGGACACCTATAAACACATTAGCATCTTCAATTGGCATACAACTTGGGTTACACCCAAATAGACACGGATTCACCCCATTTGATAAAGGGGATGGTGGGTACGAATCAGTACAAAAATTGAAATTGGACGCAGGAGCTTTTGGTGATATGGGTTTAGGTCTATTTCCGGGCCCGGCATACCCAACCGATAATAGATTAGTGGCGTATTATGGTGAATCATTTGGTATCAACAAAGGGTCAAAAACTATCAGTTACAATTCCAGTAAAACAGGCGACTTATCAGCAAACTTGGGATGGAAATTTAATAACGCCAGTTTGGGTGGACCTAATTCAGTATATGGGTTAATACCTAACGGTAAGTTCGCAAAGCGGGAATTTGATACTCGGAACGAAGCTATACAAATAAAAAAGAATTTAGGTGATGAGGCTCCAGGCGGCCCAAAACATTTACCAGATGACTTTGAGCGATACTTTGCACCATATACTATCTTTAGCCAATACGGGCGAAAGTCACTGGCAAATGGGTTGGATACAGCAGCTGGTATCGTAATGAAAGCACCAGATTCAACTAATACGGAAGCAACGGATGAAAATCTTAGTCCGAGTGAAAGAACTCAACAGGAACGTACCGAACACCTTTTCTTCCTACATGACAGGTACATCAATAAGGATTACAAAAAAGACATCTATAAATTCGGTGGTGGTGGTGTTCCAAAATCTAATCAGACCGATGGGGCAAGGTATATTGGAACAAATGCAAAAGGAGAAGATTTAAGTTACGCGCGGCCGGCTGGTGAAATTATTACCGATTACGAAACCATTTCATATATAAACATTCCTAAAAGAAAGAGTGGGGCCGGTGCAGATATAGATTTCAGAAGTTTATTATCAGAAGATAGTAATGAATATAAAAGAGCAGAAAAAGAAAACTACGGAGAGAACAACATAAACAAATTCCTGAATTTTGGTAATCCTGGTAAATTAGGTGAAAATAGAGTAGACTGGGGGAATACAGACCTTACTGGAGACCGATACGATAAAATAAACGCACTTGATATAGGTGAAGAGCCAGCCGAAGGCACATATGATTTAATCCAGCTGTGGTTCAAAACATCTGATAATAAGAAAATTCAATTCAGAGGAACGGTTGCAGGAATAACCGATACATTCTCACCATCTTGGGATACTGTTAAATATAACGGAAGAGCGGACCAGGCATATCAATACAAAACATTCGAACGAAGTTTATCGTTTACCTTTAAAGTTTATGCAACCTCTCGTATTGAAATGCAGCCTATATATAAAAAACTATCTCAGTTAGCAAAATTCACTATGCCGGTATATGGTGGCAGTACTGGATATACCGGACAACTAATTGATTTCCGTTTGGGTTCTTTGTTTAGAGAACGACAAGCATTCATCGAATCATTATCATATTCAATGTCAGATGAAACTCCTTGGGATTTAAATTTAGATTTTGAAGAGAACCCATTAGGCGAATTACCAATGGGTGTTGATGTATCAATAGGATTAAAAATTCTAGGAGAAAAGCCATCATCTGCAATGAAAAAAGTTTATGATACAGCATTTTAGAGGTAGATTATGAATAGATATGAAGATATAACAATAGTAAAGACAGAAGAAGGTAAGAGATATCGGAAATCAGTCCAATACCCTCTGATGGAGCGTAATCTAAATGATATTTATATCATAGGTGCTAGACACGATAGGTTAGATAATCTTGCATTCCAATATTATGAAGATGCAACCTTATGGTGGATTATAGCAAGAGCAAATAATATAGGTAAAGGTAATTTAACAGTTCCAATAGGAGTTCAGCTTAGAATACCACAAAATTATTTAGAAATTATAAAACAATATAACACATTAAACGAATAAGTTATGGCAAATATATTTAATCCAGGATTTGATGCAAAAGCAAAAGCAGAATTAGACAGACGTAGTAAAATGCCTGACTCGTGGAAGTACAAAAAATACGCATACATTAATTTAGAACTTACAGGCAACTCCGCAACCAACATTTGTGTGGAGGATGCAACTTTAAAAATAGGTGATACTCATTCAGGTAATCTGTATACTACTGATGGTAAAGAAGGCCCAAGAAGACCTAACATAACACTCCAATCAGTTAATATTAGAAATGAAGGTGGTAGTGATTATACCAATGCATATTTGTATGAAATAGAGGCATCCTTTAAAGTTTGGAGCTTGAGCCAAATGAATCAAGTGGAAAAGGGGTTTTTTAGACTTGGGGCAGAGATGAAAGTATCCTTTGGGTGGAAAGGACTTACTGAGGCGGGTATTAATACTGATTCAATCCTTGCTTCTATATATAATTTTGGATTCTCAATGGATAACGATGGTAGTTATACTTGTAATGTAAAAGCAATGTCAGCAGCAGGGTTGTTTGGACAAGAAACTATGGGTGGAGACCGTACCGCCAAGTCCGTTGGATTAACGGACCCTGAAATAATTGGAGAAAATAAACCATTTGTAAATGCAATTGAAGCTTTTATATTATTGGGTAGGACCGCATTCGGAATAGAAGATGGTGAGGAAGACACCGCGGATGGACTCGAAGATAATCAATGTCAATTCAGAGTTGCGGACAACAAGTACACTTTCGCCGCATTGGAATTAGAAAAGCCATCCGGATGGACGGATTTATCTTTTTATGCCGGTGGTTCTGACCAGACTATATTATACACACGATTAGGTTCAATAATTAGATATTTAAACACAACTTCTAAAGAAGCAGATGGGTTGTTTGAGATTAATATTGATGGCACTACTAACGAATATAAATTAGCACCAAAGGAATTCAGAGATTTTGGTTCAGCTAACGCATACAGTAGTTTTATACCAATCGGAGAGGCTGGTAAATATGGGGCAACTGATGAAGGACTTAACTTCACTAAAAACTATAATATAACATTGCCAGCTGGCACTAGTGAAATCTCCCAAATCTTTATTAATACAAACGTGTTAGCTGAAGCCTATAATAGTTTACAAGGTAGTGCTTCTGGAAAAGATGGAGCAAAAGCCCCACCCAAAACAATGGACTTTTTATCAAAACTATTTTCTATAATAGAAACTGATACCGGGGGCGTTGTTAGGTTACAAACCCGACCAAGAATTACTAACTTAGATTCAACAAACACCACACCTACTCCAACCGAACAAAATAAGATAGACATTATAAATCGGGCTATGATACCAACTAAAGGTGTTAAAAACCCTACCCCATATACATTTTCAGTATTAGGACAAAACTCAATTACACGAAATGTAAGCCTTCAAAGTGATTTTAATACAGATTTGTTAATAAAGGCATCTTCAAAATCTATGAAAGAAGGAAGTTCAAATATGAAGGCGATATCAGGGTTATATAGTAAGTGTGAGCAATTAAAAGAAGCTAATACAAAACCTAATGAAAGTACCCTAGCAACAACCGATATGATAAAAAAATCAAAACAGAGTATTGGTGATGATGGGTGGAGTGCTGAAAAAGCAAGTACATTAGCTTCTCTTATTCAAAAATATGTGGGCCAAAATTCCCATACAATTGCGACAGGGGCATATGCCGAAGTTCCAATGATGTTAAAATTAGGGGTAACTATTGATGGAATTTCAGGGGTAAAGTATATGTCTCCCATAAAAATTGACCGTATGCCAAAAGCTTACAACATCGATGCGGTAGATTTTCCTATAATCTCAATTGAACATTCATTTGATGGACAGGGTGATTGGTCAACTACATATGAAACTGTAATGAGAATTAAATAGAAATAAAATGGCTGATACACGAAACCGTATATATTACACCAAAGCACAGATAACGCCTGGATTAATTACCGATGGGTCTGAATGGATGTTTACCGATAATGTTGAATACATTGGACAATATCATACATATACGACAGGTGAGGTATTTTCAGAAGCATCATTTGTAGATGGTAAATCAAGAATATTAATTCCATATGTAGATATCAAAAAATTAAATCAACAAACTGATGTAGGATTTGATTTAGCAAAAAACTTTGAGTACGATAATATAAAAACATTGGATGTAAAAAAATCAATTATACCTAACCCATCCATAATATCACCAACCAATTCTGATATTAAACGAGGTTGGATGGAACGATACTTTGCACAAAAGATAAATGATGATTCTTTCTTAGAGTTATCTAAAAAAGATTTTGGAAAAGTAGGTACTGATACGGGATTGGATTCTATATTATGGAAAAAGTTTAAAATTAGATGGAAAATCTTCGGCCCTACTGTTGATATAAAGAACCCCGATGGTAGTATTAAAGAAGCAGGTATAGAAAACACAAATAGAAGAACCACCCTAATAGCATCAGATAAATATCCATCTCTCAAAACTTATATCACAAATTACAGAGAGTTTGCCCAACCTTAAAAAGACTTAACAATTTCTTAACATTGGAAGTTTGGTAATACCATGCTTTTTTCGTATATTTACATAGTAAAAGGGTTAGAGTTAACCTCATTTAATAAGTAAAAATTAAAAAATATGAAAAAGCCACTAAACACTAAGTACGGAATCCAAATCACAAAGCCTTGGAGTAACGAAATGTATGACCACAATGATAAGGTGGCCGATTTGATGAAGATTGAAATATTAATTCAGCTAAAAAACGCTAAAGAATCAGATGATGAAGAACTTCTACGAAAAGTTTCTTCTATTGTTTGTCCAACTGGGTATGGCACTGGGTATGAGTTTGAAGATATCTATAACGAAACTCTTAGAGAGCTTGAAAACGTTCAGAACTTTTGGTTGAATGAAGAATATCCATATGGAGTAAGTAAAGGTATTGTTCCTGAAGTTAAGTTGGAATTCATTGGATATTAAACTTAACAATTTGTTAACATTGAAAGTTTGGTAAATCAAAATAATTGTCGTACATTAGTAAGGTAATAAGGGGTTAAGGTTTAACCCAATTAAAAATTAAAAATTAAACAAATGAATTATTCAGAATTAAATCAGATGACAATCGAAGAGTTGAGAAATCTAAACTCAATGGTAGTTACCACCATCAACAATAAAAAGGCTATGGCCGGTTACGAAGCAAAACAACAACTTTATGTTGGGGCTAATGTAAAAGTTAACCACCGTAAGATGATTGGTAAGCAATGTAGAGTTGAGAAAATCAACAGAACTAAGTGTGTAATCAAAGTGTTAAATGGAGTTGGTTCTTACAACGTTCCTCTTTCAATGGTTGAATTAAATAAATAAGTTATGAAAAGTAAATTAAAAATTCATTCTCAGTTCTATGAGAATTACGGCGCCCATGATTGGGATGGTAATGGTGATTGTCCACAGAGTTGGAAGCCAAAAGGTGGTCATACCTTTGAAATCGAAGTAGATTCGGATGTGGTAATGTATTCAACAAAGTTAGAATCTCATCTTACAGAGATTGTAGCATCTCAATCAAACGATTACGAAAAGTTTGAGTATATGGAACATGAGTTGGAAATAGTTCAACCATCCGTATTGGATTCGGAATTACTTTATTCACTATTAAGAACAGAGTAATGGATATAGATTTAAAAGAAATACTAAACAGAATCAAATTCCTAAAGGAAGATTTTGAGATGTTACAAGATGGTAGATGGAATCTAAATTACTCAGACGATTCTGAATTAGAGGCCTCTATTGAAAATTGTGATAAGATAATTAAAGCAGTTGAACGTTTAAATAAAACTAAGGATGCAAAAGTGGAAGTATAGGGAAATGGGTAGTAGGAATAAAAAGACCGGAAAACTATCCTATTATAATGTAACGGTTACAGATTTTAAAATAACCGATTGTGAATGTCCTGCTAGGGAGTTCCGTAGTTACACTCCTTGTAAACATATGAAACGATTAAACGAAAAACTAACACATCTAGCAATATGAATTGGTATCAATTAGAAGTAGAAGCAGATAAGTACGAAGAATTACAGGCCTTACTTTTGGAATTGTCAAAATAATTTCGTATATTAGTAGTATGATTGAATTTAAAAGTGAAGGTTCGGTAGTAATGAACAAAGTGTATATGCACCCGATATGGGCGGATATGTATCTACATCCTTCACAAAATAAATTATCACTACTATACATCTATGATATAGAAGAAAAGCGAGAGGTTGTTATCAACATTGGTAATAGTGATTACCATACATCATCCCTAAGTGATGTAACATTCGATATAAAGGAGGCAAATGTATTTGGGAAGAAATCCTTCCTAAATATGATAGAACTCCCACAAACGGTTGAAGCGGGGTTGTACAAATACTTACAAGATAACGAAACCTTAAAAGAATACCCAACATCAGCACATACGTTTTATCAGAGAAAGTTTCATAATATAAAATGGGTAAATAATTTAATACCTATTACTAAACATATAGAATCTATCAGACAAACGAGAGATAACTTCCTACAGTATTACGATGTAGGTGGGGGAATCGAAAAAAGTGTGAAGAAATTTGACAATTTCTACATAGAGCCATTATCCAAAGTAGAAAAAAGCGGGATATGGACAGAGAGTGGGATGGAGTGGACTCAATATCATCCGTTTACATTAACTTCTCGCCCTTCAAACAACTTTGGGGGAGTGAACTATGCTGCACTTAACAAAGAAGATGGTAGTAGAGATAGATTTGTGAGTAGATTCGATGGGGGTAAATTGGTACAATTCGATTATGATGCGTATCATCCTCGTATTATTGGTAAGATGGTAGGAGAACCAATTCCAATGGATGTGAGTGGACACCAAACCTTAGCAGATATGTATGGGGTATCTTATTCGGAATCCAAACCAATTACGTTTCGTCAATTATATGGTGGTGTTCAAAGTGAGTACTTACATATACCGTTGTTTAAGAAGGTATCACACAAAATAGATAAGATGTGGGTTGAGTTCACACGTAATGGTTACATTAGTACTCCAATGGGTAGAAAGCTTATTAGAACGAACCTAAATGATATGAACGCTAATAAACTATTTAATTATGTGCTACAAGCAACAGAAACAGAGTTAAATATGGCTATACTTTTAAAATTAATGGAGTTTATGAAAGATATGAAGTCTAAAATGGTTTTATATACATATGATTCATATTTATTAGATATACACCCTACTGAAATTGGGGTATTAAAAGAATTAAAGATACTTATAGAAGTAAACGGCTTCCCAACGAAAGTTGAAGCTGGTAATCGATATTCAGAGATGAGTTCGGTTGAAATAAATAAATAGGCAAATATATGAAAGATTTTCTTAAAGAGATTATAAGGTTATGGTGGGTTGAAGGTGGGACCGAATTAAAAAACCCTAAATCAGAAGCATCCATTAAAGCACTTAGGGTAGTTTTAAAAGAAGAACTAGATTTTCCTAATGAGGTCATTGAATACATAATTGAAAATATAAAAACACCAATAACTCACTTTGCATACGAACCTCAATCATCAGGAATCAATGTAGGTGATAATCAAACTGCAGTATCTGCACAATTACATCCTGATTGGGATGATGAAGATTTAAATGAAGATGATGAAGAAGCTGAAGAGCCTGAAAATGATAAAGAAAAAGTTGATGCAGATATCAAACAAAATGCTCTAACTGCTTACGAAAAAGATAAACTAAAAGAAAACCTATTAATTGAAATAGGTATGTTAATTAGCGAAGCAAGTATATTTCAAGATAAGTACGGATATGGACACAAAGTAATGTGGAGTTCCACAGGTCAAAAATCATTTGCTAATAGTTTAGAAGATGGCGCTCCAATGATGACAATGCCAGCTATAAAGGTTAAACCTCAAGAAGATGTAATCAAAGTAGGTGGTGGTAATGGTGTAGAAGTTTATTTGAAAGGTGCTAATGCAAAAGTTTATCATTGTGTAGGAAGAGGGTCTACAGTAGGTGGTTGGTTCAAACACTATGTATCTAATACAGATTTTAAATTAGATACTGATGGTAAAGAAACCGCATCACTATTAGGTGTTTATATGAATGCTGAAAAATATCTGCAAGAATTTAATGCAGCTGATGATGAAACCCTTCCAGGTTTAGTTACTAGATTTAAAAATGATGTAGCGGCAACACTAACAGGGCAAGATTGGGTTTCTACTAAATTAGTAGGTATGTTAAGTAAAGCATCACTACCAAATATTCTTCAAGTTTGTGCTATCGCAGCTGGAATGGATAGATTCTGTAAAACAAAAGGAATTAAAGGTTATAGTATTATTCACAAAAGTATAGAAACATATTATAAAGCTGAAATGCAAAACCCATATACCAAAACTGAAGGTGGTAAAAATAATACTGCAGATTGTGTTGTTCTAAAGGGTAGTCCTGGTTCATTCTTAAAGAATATGGCAACTGAAAAAATATCATATGAAGCTAATGGATTATGTAAATTGGCTAGTGGTGAAGAATTTTATCAAATTTCATTAAAACAAGCTGAAGGTGAAGCTCAATTAGGAAAAATTACTTCCGATTTCGCATCCACATTTGGTATGTTATCTAATAATGATTTAGTAAATATGTTTATACATGAGAATGTACAATTAGATGAGGGATTAAGAGATTTATTTAATAAAGGATTAGAATTTGTTAAATCCGTTGGTAAAAAAGTAGTTGATAAAATTTATCAAATTAGTAATAAATTTACATCATTCTTTCAATCAAATTTAAAAAGTTTACAATCCGGTCAAAAGAAATCTGAAAAAAAGGTTGATAATTTCATAATGAAGTTAAAGGTAGATAAAAAATATCTTAATGAAGAATTACTTTTAGAGAAAAAAGGAAAAGTAACAATGGAAGATAAAATTGAAGGAATTGCTAAAGATGCAAATGCTATGAAAGGTTTGTATAAGTTTGCAGATACTCAATTTCAATCAGTTATTAAAAAAACACAAAAGCCAGGTTTAAAATCGGTAGGAGATACATCATTTCCAGTATCATCCAATCACTCTGCAGATTTAGTTAGAAAATTAATGGCCAATGCTAAGGCATATGATTGTATTAGTAGAATGATAGGGAATGTTCCAAACCAAGAAAAAGATTTAAGAACATTGTTTGAAGATATGTTGGATTTAGAAAAAGAAATGTATTTTGGAAGAACATCATTACCATTGGTAAAGGTATTTGGGTTAAAATCAAATGGTAGTGGCACCGCTTGGAGTTTCTTAAAGACAGGTAAAGAATTCGTAGAAGAACGTGTATCTGCATTTGCTGATATGCCTGAAAATGTACTTATCGTAGATAATTCAGCACAATCTGATGGGTATATGTCTGTTTCAACTCTTATGTTGAGTTCTTTGAATCCCAAAACACAAGAACCTATGTATAATATGGTAACTATGAGAACTAATAGTTCAAACACAACAACATTTGTAATAGAAGGTTCAAAAGTTGTGAGTTTATCATATGTTAAAAAGAATACACTATAATACGGAGAGGATGAGTGAGAACGCAATTATTATGTAGCTTTACCGATGAGAATTCATTTGAGGGGTTATTAGAAACTATATTTAAAAAGCATGAAATATTCAGTAGAAAGATATTCATATTAAAGTTAGACCCTTCC
>Ga0208134_1000327_pt1 | contig 31366 bp, 49 predicted proteins | sample VirMetDEL_Mar_31_FD_184515 | JGI IMG/M metagenome (GOLD analysis project Ga0208134, IMG submission 184515) | Aqueous microbial communities from the Delaware River and Bay under freshwater to marine salinity gradient to study organic matter... | ecosystem: Environmental > Aquatic > Marine >...
TTATTTCATTGCAAGGACATATGACAGGTATGAAAAAAGATTTAAAACATCTTCATCAAGATGTAGAAAAATTGGGCGGCAAGATAGACAAGATCTATTGGGTAGTTTTGGCTACGGTGGGGGCTGTAGCTTTTCAGTTGTTAGAAAAGTACGTCTTTTAAAACAAAATCAAAAGATATAATTCTTTTTTTAAATTTAATTAAGTTAGGTGAAGTGTAATGCCACAAATGTTGAGGTATTATCATTATATCACCTTGTTTTATTTCTGGAGAATACAAAACACTTCTATCTCTTTCATTATTCCAAGGCTGTATGTAAGTTGTTTTTGGTGAATCTGATTTCATATCTAAGTAAAGTATACCACAATAACCTATTGAACTATGATTATGAGGCACATGATAATCACCTTTGTTATATGATACTGACCAAACTTTTTGTAATGATACTACTGAATTATACTTTGCTCTTATTAAATTAAATTCATCTTTAAATATATTTTGAAATTCTGAATTAATATTGCATTTATCTCTATTACTACTAAAATTAAGTTGAGGCATTTCAGGATAACGATCTAAAACTTTTTCTATTTTTTTCTTTTTATTATTAAAATCAATGCATTCAATTTTAAAAAATTCTATTTTAAATACAGGTTCTATAAAATATTTTATATCCATTGTTTAAGATCTTCACCCATAATTTCAGTGGCGATATTTACTTTGCTACGTAAAGCTTTAACAATTTTTGTATCAACAGTATCTTCAGTTATAATATCAATATAAGTCATTGGATATTCCTGTCCAATACGATCTATTCTAGCTTCTGATTGTAATCTTTTCTCAAGGTCATAACCATTTGAAAAATAAACCATTGTACTAGCAGCGGTTAATGTAATACCATAGCCACCAGTTTGAGTAGTCCCTACAAAAAATCTACACTTGTCATCCTCTTGAAACTTCTTTATATTATTTTGTCTTTCTTCTTGTGGTGTTAAACCATAATAGTCTACAACAATATCATCACGCTCATACTTTTTTCTAATAGCTTTTAAAATTGTATCTACATCTTTTTGATAGTTAGACCATATAACAACTTTACCTTCTACTTCAGATAAAATTTCCATAAGCTCTGTCACTCTGTGATTAGGTATTTCTTGTATAGATCCATCATCAGCTGTGAAATGACCACATGTAATTTGATGAAGTCTCATTAACTGCACCATAACATTATTAGTAGTTAAGGCTTTACCTTCTAGTTCAGCCATGGCATATTTTTTCATAGCTTTGTAAACTTTTTCTTGTTGAGGTGTCATTGTTATTTGACGTTTCATAAATGTTTTAGGTGGTAAATCTAGGCAATCATCTTTTAATACACGCATAGAAAAAGGTTCAATCAATGATGATAACTCTCCAAGATTTCTATGTCCTACAACTACGTTAACACTACGAGAGCCTAAGTTAATAGATTTCATTACAGAGTATCTAGCTCTAAAATCATAATAAGAATCTGTCTTTAAGAGCCAGGAACCAAGAAACTCACATTGACTAAACAAATCTAATGGTGAATTAGTTACGGGTGAACCTGTTAGTATTCTTCTGTATTTAGCGAGATGTTTTAATTTTAAAATATTTTTAGTTCTATTAGCAGTGGGTGTTTTTATACTTGTAGATTCATCAATTGCCATCATGGCATTATGTGAGTCTAAAAATCTACGTGCAAATTCTTTACCAAAATCGTAAGAGAAAGCTTCTACATTCATAATTAATATATGAAATTCTGTACCTGTTTGAAATAAAGTATTTAATTTTTTTGTTTGTTCATGAGTCTTATCTGAAGACTTCCACAAGACTACTTTTCTATTGATATAGTCAGGTAAATGAACAGGGATTTGATCTTCATACCAATTTTTATAAACACCTTTAGGTGCTATTAACAACAAGCCATTAATCTTACCTTGATTGTAAAGCATAGCTGCATTATCAATTAATACTTTAGATTTACCTGTACCCATTTCCATAAAATAGGCAAAGTATTCTTCTTGCCAAGAACGTTCTAAGGCTTTACGTTGATGAGCATAGGGCTCAGTTTTAAACTTATAATTTAACATTTACTTATCTTTCTAAAAAGGTATATAATACATTGAAAGAATAAAGTCAATGCAATTAAAAGATCACCATAAACCCACAGCGGCCCAGAACGACCCAAGAGTATATTTAGTTCAAGAAATACCCGTATGGAGAGAACATGAAAATCCAGAAAAGACTGGTAAACCTAAAGTAGATATTACTCCTGCATTAAAGTATGGCCAAATTAAGATTATGTTTCCAAGATTAAAACAAATGCAATTTTCACCAGGACCAATGGTAATGGAAATAAAAAACTCATTAAAAGATTTTACATCTAATGATTATTTATTATTGTATGGAGACCCTGCAATAATTGGTGTGGTATGTGCAGTGGCTTCAGATATTACAAATGGTAAATTCAAATTATTAAAATTTGATAGAAGACAATTTTCTTATTATCCAATTGAATTAAATATTTTTCAAAACTAGTTGACAATAAAAATTATATCTTTATATAGGATAGTGCAAATATAAATTTAAACTATTAAACTATTAAGGAGTAATATGACAATAAATCTTAGAGCTGATGCGCCTGCTCAGGTGACACAGACTGAACCCGAAAAACTTTCACAACAAATAAAAACTCTTCAAGACATTCAACAAGAGATAGATAATCACAAAGCTAAAATAAAAGAATTAGAAGAAAGAGAAAAACATTTTTCTCAAGTCGTAATTCCTGACATGATGAATGCGATGAATCTTAAAACTATGAAATTAAAAGATGGTTCTGAAATAGAAGTATCTAATAAATTTTTTGCTTCTGCGTTAGCAGCTAAAAGACCAGAAGCATATAACTGGCTTCGAGAAAACGGCTTAGGCAACATTGTAAAAAATGAAATTACAGTGAGGTTTGGTCGTGACGAAGACAACAAGGCACAGCAATATGCTACCCTTGCAAAAGGTCAAGGTTATGATCCGGAACAAAAAGTTTCTGTTCATGCCGGGACTTTAAGAGTTGCTCTGGAGGATCTCCATTCACGTGGTGGAAAAATTCCTTCAGAGTACTTCAGTACGTTTGCTGGATATCAAACGAAAATAACTAACAAACCAAAACAATAGACTAACAAAGGAGAATATATGGAAAGTCAAGTAGCAAAGAAAGCTAATGCAGGTGCATTAGCAACTATCAATCTCAGAGCAGATTCTGGTAAAGGAGCTGAAGAGATAAAAGCAGATGACGTATCAACACCGATTCTGAAAATCTTACATCAGCTGTCACCAGAATGTAATGAGAGAGATGCCAAGCATGTAGAAGGAGCTAAACCTGGTATGATTTATGCATCAGGGTTTGGTAAACTTATAGATGGACAAGAGGGATTAGACATTATAATCGCTCATGCTCAAACTAGGTATCCTGAATGGCAGGAGAGAGGCGATAGTGCTTCAGCTCCAGTAGGAACTCACTTAGAGATTCCAGCCGATGCTGTGGAAGAAAAGAATGGAAGATACAGATTACCTAATGGTAATTATGTTGAGAAGACTGCATATTTCTATGTACTAGCAATGGTAGATGGAGAGTTAAAACCTGCAGTAATACCAATGAGATCTTCTAACTTATCTCCAGCGAGGGAACTAAATAACCTTATCAAGAATCTTAGATTCACAGATGATCAAGGTTCATTTAATCCTGCAAGTTATTCAGCTGTGTATAAATTAAACACAATGGGTAAGACGGCAGGTAGCAAAAGCTGGCATGTCTACAAACCATCAAGAGTAAGAAATCTTGATATTGGTAATAAAGATGATGCGTCTATGTATGAGATAGCAGCACAACTTCAGAAACAAGTTTCTAAAGGAACTGCTAAACCTAAATATGATGCTAGTCAAAAGCAACAAGACATAGTATAATACATTGTTATAACAGCGGCGCTGGAGGGAGACTGAAGGCGCCGTGTAAATTATGAAAGAATTTAGAAAATATTTTAGTGGTCTAGAAAGAGACTTTGGTTTCTGTAATGTTAACAATGGTTATCATGATCCACAAACAAATAAATTAAAATTTGATCCAGGTGATTATGGTTGGTCTAAAAGAAATATATCTGATCAAGATTATCAAGATCATTTAGATGGTAAACGTGCAATAGGTATACAAGCATGTGATGATAATGGCATGGCTAGCTTTGGTGCTATTGATATTGATCCATCAGATTATTCTAGTTTTGATATTCAACATTATTTAAAAATAATAGAAGAAAAAAATTTACCTGTGGTTCCAATTAAATCAAAAAGTAATGGACTTCACATTTATGTATTTACAGCAGAGAAAGTACCTGCAACTTTAATTAGAGAGTTTTTACAAAATTTATTATTCTTATTTGGTTTATCATCTAAAACAGAAATATTTCCTAAACAAACACAGTTAGGTATGAATCAAGATAACATCAGAACTTCTGGATCATTTATTAACTTACCTTATTTTAAAAAAACAGAACGTAAAGCTTTATTACCTGATGGAAAAGAATTAGAGTTTGATGATTTTATAAACGTAGTTAAAGATAATTTACAAACAAAAGAATCATTAAAAGAAGTATCAAATAAAAAAGTAAAAGAAATATTAACTGGTGGTCCAGAAGATTTATTAGATGGTCCTCCATGTTTACAGATGATATGCAAACAGGTACAGGAATCAGGAAACAAATTAAAAGATGAGAGAGATAGATTTTTATTTAACTACATGGTGTTTGTTAAAAAGAAACACAAAGATGATTGGAAAACTAAATTATTAGATGCAGCTAGAGATTTTATTAAGTATGATCAAACTTGGGGTGATGAAAAAGTAAAACAAAAAATAAAAAGTTGGGACAAAGATACAGCCGGACATACTTGTCATGATTTACCTATCTCTTCTTTTTGTGCAAAGGGAACTTGCCTGCGTAGAAAGTTTGGTATTGGTAGTCATAAAGAAAGTAGTTGGCCTCAAATATCAGGTTTAATTAAAATAGATTATAAACCTGATCCAGAATATTTTTTTAATGTAGAGTTATCTGACAGTAAGGTAGTACAAATACACGCAAAGACTATTAAAAAGATAGCAGAAATGAAAGAAATGAGAGCACTTATAGCAGACCAAACATCTATATTTCCACCCATTATCAAGAATAATGACTATCAGCCTATCCTGGACGCTCTATGGGCCACTAAAGAGGATATTAAACCACCTGCTGGGACCAATCCTATTGAGATGTTAAAGAAATATTTAGAAGATTATGTAAATGGACCAGAAGCTAAAACATATGCTTCGTTTAAAAGTGGAGCCGTATTAAAAGATGATGAGTTTTATTACTTTGACTATGATAAATTCTATGAGGAAATCAAAAGAAATGAATGGAATCAAGATCGACCTAGAACAGGTACGCTGGTTAAAACCTATTTCAAAGGTGAGTTTGGTATTCAAAAAAGATTTCCCAAAGGAGAAAGTGAAAAATCATTTCCACCTGTAAGATGTTTAAAAATACCAGCGGGTGATTTGATGAAGGAAGAAATACCAGATGAAAAAATAATAATAGAAGATAAGGAGAATATAGTATGACGAAAAAACTACCTAGTGTATTTGTATGTATGCCTACATACGATACCATGCAAGTATCAACAGGCTTATCATTAATAAAATTATTTGATAAGTTTACACAAGCTAAAATTAAAACTGAAGTAAGTACATTTAAATGTCCTTATGTTGGTTACGGAAGAAATGTTTTAACCGCAATGTTTTTAGCATCCGGCTATGAGTATCAATTATTTGTAGATTCAGATGTAGAGTTTGATCCAAAAGTAGTTGGAAGAATGTTATTATCGGAAAAAGATATGATATGCACACCCTATAGAAAAAAGACACAAGATAATAGTGTTAAGTATTCTGTAGCATTTAAGGATCCAACAGATATTCAAATAGATAATAAAGGATTGACTGAAATAACTGTAGGACCTGCTGGATTAACTTTAATACACAGAAGAGTATATGAAAAACTTATAAAAGATTATCCTAAGTTAAAAATAAAACAAAAAGAAGCTATATCAGAAAAAGCTAATTCTTATTTTTATAATTTTTGGGACACAGTGTTTGATCAAAAATCTGGTTATTGGTGGGGAGAAGATACACATTTTTGTAATCTTGCAACACAAGCAGGTTTTAAATTCTATGCTGTAGCTGATGGAGAAACAACTCATCATGGTAGTTTTGGATTTACAGGAACTTTATTAGATACTTTTAAAAGAAAAAATGAAAAAGTTAATTAAAATATATGGACCACCAGGTACAGGTAAAACATTTAGATTAATTCGTAGAGTTAATGCTTATGTTAGAACAGGTACACCTTATCATAAGATAGGTTATTTTGCTTTTACAAGAAAAGCTGCAGGTGAGGCTAGAAAAAGAATTGGTGTAGATGAAAAACAAGCTCCATACTTTCAAACACTTCATGCTTTTTGTTTTCACTTATTAAATAAAACTGAAGAAGATATTATTCAACCACATCATTATGAAGATTTAGGTAAGATGTTAAATGTGAGAGTTAGTTTTACAGATAAATATAATGAAGAAGAAACTCATTTCTTAACTTGTAATAATCCTTATTTTCAAATGATTAGTAGAGCTATTAATAAAAACATAGATATAGAAGATGAATACAATCTTAATGAACATGATAGAAAAGATATATATTGGCCTACACTTAAACACATTTACATAAACTTACAGGAATACAAAAAGAAAAATTACTTACTAGACTTTAATGATTTAATTACTCAGGCTATTGAGTCTAACAAAATACCTAGATTTAAAGCCATTTTTATTGACGAAGCACAAGATTTATCACCATTACAGTGGAAACTTTTTGATAAATTAAAAGAACATTGTGATGATATGTATTTAGCTGGTGATGATGACCAAGCTATTTTTGCTTGGGCTGGTGCTGATGTAAATAGATTTATAAAAGAACCTGCTCATGAAAAAGTTTTAAGATATTCTAGAAGAGTGTCAAAGGCTGTACAGCAACAATCTCAAATAACAGTGGATCGTATATCAGGCATCAGGAAACACAAAGAATATTTACCACGGAACGAAGAAGGACACTCACAACACATAAGTAATTTAGGACAAGTAGATCTTACAAAAGGTAAATGGTTAATTCTTACAAGAACTAAAAGCAATTTATTAGACATAGCAAAAGAATTAAAATCTAAAAATATTTATTATCAAACCAACAAAGGTAAAAGTTTTAATGTTGGTATGTATAATGCAGCTACTGCTTATACAAAGTGGACTATGGATGAACTATTAAGTGAAAGAGAAATAAATGATGTAAAAGATTTTATTCCCAATGGGAATTGGAATCCTAAAAAAAATTGGTATGACGTTTTCGTTGGTGATCAGAAAGAAATACTTTATATTCGAAATATAATTTCTGGAGGTGAAAAACTTTCTGAAAATGCAAGAGTGTGGTTATCTACAATTCATGCAGCTAAAGGTGGTGAAGAAGACAATGTAATATTATCTTTACATCAAGGTGCTAAAGTACAAAAAAGTATTCGTCTAAGTGTTGACAAACAAGATGAAGAGCATAGAGTATGGTATGTGGGCACCACAAGAGCAAGAAATAACTTATATAAATTGAAAGCAAAAAAAATATTAAAGGAGTATCAACTATGACACACGACGATATATTTAAAGAAACATTTCCACAGTATACCCAGGTAGGCGGGAATCACTACACTAAGTTTCCCATTCAACCTTATGAATTTATTTCTAAAAATGATTTATCATTTTTTCAAGGCAACGTTATTAAATACGTTTGTAGGTATCAGAGAAAGGGTGGAGTAGAAGATCTTAAAAAGATTGTACACTACTGTCAGTTGGAGATGTTAAAAATAAAAGATATGAAAGCTAAAAAATGATTAAGTATATACTAGAAAAAATATATCATTACTCAACAGCTTTGACTTCATGGTCATGGCAAAAATTATATGGAAATAGAAAAAAAGGATATGGTTATAAAAAATGAAAATTCCTAAATATTTAACACAAACGGAATGGGTACAACCTACTGAATATCCTGACCTAAGAGATTATGATGAAATTGCAATTGACTTAGAAACACGTGATCCAGATTTAAAATCAAAAGGTTCTGGTGCAGTTACAGGTAATGGTGAAGTAGTGGGTATCGCAGTTGCTACATATAATGACAAATGGTATTTTCCAATTGCTCATGGTGAAGCTCCCAACATGGATAGAAAAAAAACTTTAGAATGGTTTAAAGATATTTGTGAGTGTCCGGCTACAAAAATATTTCACAATGCAATGTATGACGTATGTTGGATACGTAATTTAGGTATAAATATCAATGGTTTAATCGTAGATACTATGATTGCATGTTCTGTTTTAGATGAGAATAGATTTGCATATACACTTAATGCTTTGTCTTGGCATTATTTAGGTGAAGGTAAAAATGAAAGAGCTTTAAATGAAGCTGCAAAATCAAGGGGACTAGATCCAAAAGCTGACATGTGGAGATTACCTGCAAGTGAAGTAGGTGCTTATGCAGAAAAAGATGCAGAGTTAACTTTTAAACTTTGGCAACATATGAAAAAATTATTAGTAGAAGAAGATTGTCAACAGATATTTAATTTAGAGACTGATTTATTTCCTTGTCTCGTTGATATGCGTTTCCTAGGGGTGCGGGTAGACGTGACAAAAGCCAATCAATTAAAAAAAGAATTGACCCGAAAAGAAGAACGATTGATACACCAAATAAAAATAGACACAGGAATAGAAACTCAAATATGGGCTGCAAGAAGTATTCAAAAAGTTTTTGAAAAATTAAATTTACCTTTTGATAAAACTGAAAAAACAGGTGCGCCTTCATTTACTAAAAATTTCCTCTCTGTGCATGAACATCCTACAATTAAAATGATAGCAGAAGCCAGAAAAATAAACAAGGTCAATACAACTTTTATTGATACAATATTAAGACATGAACACAAAGGTAGAATTCATGCAGAAATAAATCAAATTAGATCTGATGATGGAGGAACTGTGACAGGTAGATTCAGTTATTCTAATCCTAATTTACAACAGATTCCGGCAAAGGACCCAGAAACTGGTCCATTAATTAGAAGTTTATTTATACCTGAAGAAGGTTGCAAATGGGGTACGTTTGATTACTCACAACAAGAACCAAGATTAGTTACAGAGTATGCATTAAGATTTAAACTTGCATCTGTAAATGAAATTGCAGATTCATATGATCACAATCCTAACGCTGACTTTCACCAGTTAGTATCTGATATGGCTAAGATTCCAAGAGGTCAGGCTAAAGTAATTAACTTAGGTTTGTTTTATGGAATGGGTAAAGCTAAACTCATGGCTGAGTTAGGTGTAAGTAAAACTAAAGCTGATGAACTTTTTGGTGTTTATCACAGCAAGGTTCCATTTGTAAAACAATTAACAAACAAACTTATGACTGCAGCTCAACGTAATGGTAAAATTAAAACTATTCTAAATAGAAAATGTAGATTTCCTAAATATGAACCGGTATTAAAAGGTAATGATTGGGGTAAATACATTCCTCCTCAAGATCATGAAAGAATGTTAGAATTACAAGCAATGGGTCCTTACATGAAAGATGAAGAAGGTGAATTTATTATTGACAAAGAAGGCAATAAACAAAAAAACTATTGGCATGAAAATGATAGTCGTAGAGCTTTTACATACAAAGCTTTAAATAAATTAATTCAAGGTAGTGCTGCCGACATGACAAAAAAAGCTATGTTAGATTTATGGAAAGAGGGTATTACACCACATATACAGATACATGATGAACTTGATATATCTGTCACAAATGATTTGGAAGCTGCAAAAATAAAAGATATAATGGAACATGCAGTTGACTTACAAATACCTAATAAGGTAGATTATGAATCAGGACCTAATTGGGGTGAAATAAAATGAGGTTATTTTATGGCTTACTTAAATGCAAATATTCCTGTACAATACGCCCAGATAAAAAGGGAGTATTTATATGATCTTAAAAAACATCACGGAGAAGTTGAAGACTGCATTGTGTTTGGTATTAGCTGTATGTCAGGTAGGGCTATCCTATGGCATGCTATTATGGAAAATGGTGCAATCTTTTATCGTCTCCCAATCACGGCTTTTATTCAACGTGGTTATGAACCCAAGTCTGTTCCAACCAAAAGACTTGATGAACTGGAGCTTTGGAATTCTTTTAGTTATTATCCTGCTGTTACTAGTTATGATATTCTAGACGGACAAGCTGGTAAATACATAGGTAAAGATAAAAAGTGGCATCATGGTAAATATTTATTTACAATTGACTTTGCACATCCAGAGAGTAATATAGTTGACACTGATCATTCAGAGATACCGCACGAACATAAGTGCGCTCACATAATTGCACTAGACGATGGCAATTTTGCAGCACAACCAAACAACAGATGCATTTGGGACCTACCTTCTTTCACAGTGAAAGATAATGTTCCTGATTGGAAGGTACAAACAAATGAATGGAATGTAGAAGATACTGGTAAGTGGAAAACAGAAGACACTGACAATTTTTTTTACGAGATGGAGGAAAAGAAAAATGATTAAAAAATGTGAAAATATTTGCTGTAAGATTTGGGAAAAAATCAAAAGTTGGTTTTTTGGAATAAAAGACTAATGAATTTAGCAGACTTATTAAAAAAAAATTTTGTATTAGTTCCGGTTGTGGCTTCGGTCTTAGTCGGAACTTTTACTGGTGTTCGTTATATTGTTAATCTTACAGACACTATCAATACTAATCAGCAAGAAATCGTAGATCTTAAAAGAGATTTAAAAGTTGCTGAAGATAAAATTGTAGATCAAAACACAAGACTAACTTCTGCTGAGTCTACTTGGCAGATGGCAGAAAATTTATACAGACAATTAGCAGATCAAGTTAGAGAACACGATTACGATATAAAAGATTTAAACCGATAGGATTTATGAACAATGGAGTATTGCAGGATGAATTACAGATTTACAGCGATACTTATTTTAGCTCTTACAATGTTGGCTTTGTTTGTGGAACCTGCATATCCTAGAAACGATTATTTAACTAATGGGACCAACACTTGCAGCACCGGTGATCTTTCAGTATCAGTAGAACAAAGAGATTCAGAAAATAGGTATAGACACTATGATTCTACTAACAATTATAACAGTCCTTCTGATGATAAATCCATACGTTTAACTTGGAGACACTATCTAGGTTCAGCCTGCACTGATGAATTTAAAGCTGTCCAACAAGAAAATATGGAACTAAAACAGCAGCTAGAATTGATGAAAATGTGCGGTAGAGTTAATAGTAATCCAACATTAAAACATAACCCTAGTTTTAATCTATTAGTATCTAAATGTGTTGGCGTTGCTCCGACAGGAAACAATACTAGACCCAATGATTCTAAAAGTTTGTGGGATGATTTGAAAGATGACTACAAAAAAGAGAACCCTGATGTCAAATTAATGAATGATAAGCTTATAGGACCTAAGAAAAGCAAATTGAAAATCCCACCAAAAGACTATATACTACCTCTACCAAAACCAAAAAATGACTAAACCATTAAACATATCAGAATCGGCTGCAGTACAGATGCCTATGAAGACCGTAGCATCGTTAATAATTCTAGTCGGAATGGGCGTGTTCGCATACACAGAGCTGACTTCAAGATTAGTATCATTAGAGACATCACGTGAGTTGTTTGAAAATGATTTGTTAAAAAAATCTGAGCAGGTTCCTACGGATCAGGAGCAACATTTTTTAATCGAAGATTTATATAAGACCGTAGAGAAAATGGAACAGACTCAAGAAATGAACATGACTAACAAAGTTAATATAGAATTTTTAAGAGAACAGTTAGATAAAGCATTGGCTGATATTGAAGGATTGAAAGATAAGGTACGAGAAAATGGAAAAGCTTACTAAATGACAGAGTTAATTGTAGCTTTACTTATGATCGTACACGGAGAGATTAAGGAAGCCCGTATCCAACCAACAATGTCAGATTGTTTGAAAGGCAAACGTGTCGCAAAGCGTGCATCTAAATCACATATAAAATATCAATGTATAAAATCTAAAGCAGAACTTGAGACAAATATAGATGGATCTTTATCAATAAAAAAACTAATATTGGAGTAATAATGGAATTATCACGAAACTTTTCCCTTCAGGAACTTATTAAATCAGATACAGCTATTAGGTTGGACATCAATAACAACCCTAGTTCCGGTCAAATAGAAAAATTAAAAGCACTTTGTGAAAATATTTTACAGCCCGTACGTGATCACTTCGGTAGAGTTAAGGTAACGTCAGGGTTCCGTAGCGAACAGCTATGCCTAAAGATAGGTAGCTCTGTAAATTCACAGCATGCAAAAGCTGAGGCGGCAGATTTCGAATGTATGGGAACTGACAACGCAGAACTTGCTGATTGGATTCATATGAACCTAGACTACGATCAATTGATACTCGAGTTTTACACGCCTGGCGAACCCAACTCGGGATGGATACATTGTAGTTACACACCTGACCAACCTAGAAAACAATTTTTGTGGGCATACAAATCAGAAGGCAAAACAAAATACAAACCTGTGATTGGAAAGGCAAGAGATCTTGTCTGATAAATTTAAAACATTTAATAACATAGATACCGTTCATGGTATCTGTGAAGAGTGTCAAGAGGATACTATATTAGTTGCTATTGTTACTGATTATTATAGATGTACTAACTGTGGGTCAGATACTAGACAACATGTTAATGGTAGTATAAGATATTTAAAGTTAAGTGAAAGTGATAAAGAATTTATAAAACAAAAGAATGGCTAAACAGAAATTTACACACTTCATACCCAGAGACAAACCTAAAAAAAGAGGACCTCGTCAGCACAAAAAAAGTTTAAATAAAAATGAGAAAAGACAAAAGAAACTTACTAGATATAAGGGCCAAGGCTCTTGATAAGCTAGCTGTTGAGTACAACAAGACTAAAGATCCTGCGTTACGGGAGGAGTGGTATCGGCTGGTTCGCTCTCTTGATAATTTTCAACCTTCGCACAATGAAACTTGGGATATAATTCTAAAGCCTCCACAACAGGTCTTGCAAAAAGTTCACCGTCATACAAAATAAAGTAAGACTCACCGAGTCCTTTTTGTATACACTCATAATGACTATCATATAGACGTTTATAATCATGTTTTGCTGGTGGTACCTCCACACAGTTTTGATTAACTACAGAACACACGAATACTGTTAAAAAGAATTTCATTGACACCTACTTGTAATTATTATATAAAATCCCATATGATTATATATAAATCGAAAGGATATACTAATGACTGATATAAGTAAATATAAAAGTCTAGCTGTTGATCATACCTGTTATGGTAATATTGATAAGTTAGCAAAGGTTCTGGCACCAGGGGTCACTTTGTCCAGAGCACAAGTAATAAGAATGTTAGTTGAAGAGAAAGTAAAAAAACTTAATGGAAAACTTAAGTCTAAAAGCGCTTGATATAGCAGGTGAACATAGAGATCCTATTAAATCTTTATGGAGAAATGTTTTAATCGTAGCTCTTGAAGATGCAATAGGTAAAGGTTTTAAATCTTATGGAATGTCTTATAGAAACTATAATGACTCAGCCCGTAAATGGTTTACAGAACCTAACGCAGATTTTAAGGCGGTGTGTACGTTTGCCGGCTTTGATCATGAATACATAAGAATGAAAGCAAAAAAATACTTTAGAAAGGAACAAAATGTCTGAGTTAAAAGAAGAACACTTTGAAGTGATAAGTAAAAATAAAGCAAAAGTTTATGAAGAACAAAAAGGTATGCGTAAAGAATTACTTTCTTTTGTCGCTGAATGTAGTGCATTTAACATGCAAGAATTGTATAGTGAGATGCAAAGAATGAAAAGAATAAGAAAGGATGTAAAATGAGAAGAGCAATAATAGATGCATTAGAAGCTAGATATAATGCACAAATTACAGAAGCAGACGCTACCATAAAAATATATCTAGAAAATTCTGTAGGTATTGGTGAACATCCACAACACATTGATGAAGTAGATAAACAGTTGCAAAGAATAACTGAAGCAGAAGAGAAGTTAGGTGTTTTAGAAGGCTTTAAGCTATGATTGAAGGAGATGGTAAAGAATACGATCTACTTATAAAATGGGCTAAAGACTTTGACTGCAAAGGTCATTACAGCTGTGAAATAGGTGTACGTAAAGGTCATAGTTCTAAACTTATTATGGACAATGTAAAAAATAATTACATGCATGTAGGAGTAGATCCATATGGTGAATTAGAATATCAACATCATGACAGAACTTTTACAAAGGGTTGGCCCGAAGAGTTTAGAGGTGAGTTTTCAGCAGATTACACTGATGAAATGAGAGATACTATGTTGAAGGACATGGATGAATATATAAAATCCGGTAAGTTTGTTCTCGCTAATATGACTGATACAATGTTTATGAGTCATCCTAATTGGAATGAAAAGACTTATTCATTTATTTATTTAGATGGTCCACACATGACTAAAGATGTAATTACTGAAGCTATATGGTTTGCTCATAGATCAGCGCCTCATAGTAGAATAATTATTGATGATATAGATAAAATGGAAACAAGCACCATTGCTCACGTCTTAACTTTTTTTAACTTTCAAACAATAGAGATGGGGGAGACTAAAATATGTTTGGAGAAAAAATAATAATTGTATTGATGTTATTAACTTTAATGGCTTGTAGTAAATTAGACTACAATCCGGCAACAACAATAGGAAGAATGGTATTACAAAATGACTCTTAGAAAAAAATGGAAAGCTAAAAGACTAGAAAATAAAACATGTACAAAATGTGGTAAGACATATCCTAGAACAGAAGACTATTTCTATGCTAAAAAGCATCACTCTCAGGCAGGTGGCAAAAAATATAATGCTTCATGCATTGCCTGTGAGAATAAAAGATGTGCAGAATACAAATCAAAGAATAGAAAGAAACAAAGATTAAATGATATAAGATACAAGGAAACTGAAAGAGGTTATTTCAAAGAATTGTATAGTGGTATTACAAGATCTAAAAATGGAAATGATTTTAAATCTTATGAAGAGTTTATTCAATGTTGGGAGAATCAAAAAGAAAAATATGGTTTGAATTGTCCATACTTTCCTTGGATTCAAATGACTAGAATTAAGGGTAAGAAGAGTGCTACTCCAACAAATATTTCTAAAGATAGAATATTATCTACAATGCCATATGGACCTAAAAATATTATGTTTGTGTCCTGGAAAGCTAACAACATGAAAGGGGATGTCACACCTTATCTTGCAGCACGTTATTTAGAGTTTGTTGAAAACAATGAATATTGTAGAAAAGTGACTGAATTTGAGTTGAGTCGATTAAATAATTTACATAACAGACGTTTTCATGATGATATTGATATAATAGGTTCTATAATTGATGATGTAAAACATGATGCTGAACTTAGAGAAAAGTACATAGATAAATTAAGGGAGTTATTTCATGACAGTAAAGTGGAACACTAAATATAATTACTTAGATCCTGTTAGAGTTGATGGACCCGAGGGTAGAGTTTACTCTGCAAAAGGTGAGAAGCTTCCGTCGGTGACGACCATTTTGGGTCAAACTCGTTCAAAAGAGAAAGAAGAGAGTTTGTCTAGATGGAGGCATAAAGTAGGCGAAATTGAGGCAGATAAGATTAGAGACAATGCGGCGGCTAGAGGTACAATTATGCACCGAATACTTGAAGGCTACATCAAAGGTGAGGGTCACATGGATTTAACTGACATTGGCCAAGAGGCTGGGGTCATGGCCCAAAATTTGATTGATAGTGGTTTTAAGGACTCTATTGACGAAGTATGGGGTATGGAAATGATGATGTACTATCCCGGACTTTATGCTGGGGCTTGCGATATTGCTGGAGTCTATGAAGGAGTTGAGGCTATAATGGACTTTAAACAATCTAATAAATTTAAAAAACGTGAATGGATTGATGACTATTTTATACAGACTGCAGCTTATGCTGTAGCTCATAACTATGTTTATGGTTCTAATATACAGTCTGGAGTGATTCTAATTAGCGTTAAAGATGGAACCATTCTAAAGTACGTGTCAAAAGGTAAGGAATTTCAAGGCTTTATGTGGGAATGGTTAAGAAGAGTTGACCTATATTATAGAAACAAGCTTCAGGCATCAGGGGCCATAGTAGTTTGAATTTGAAAATGAATAAAAATATTTTTTTCAGCGGAGAGAGGGTGTTACAACGTGACAATCAGCTTAAACAGTTGATATTATTGAATAAAGTGTTGTTTCAATCGTGTTACAATGTGTTTCACAGTGTGACAATATCAGGATTCCCTGCGCGAAAGAACCTTTTTACCTTTTTAAAAAACTTGTTTTTCAAAATGAAAACTCTATGGTAGCCATATGAAATCCAAAAACAAATCTAGAAGAATAAATAGTTATACCAAACCTAAGACTATAAAACAGTCTGTTAAGTTTCCATACAAGCGTGTACGTATTGATTGGATTGATATCATCACTGAGGGTGGTTGGGGTACAGACAAAGAATTTAGATCTATGAAATTAGCTACACCTGTAAGTGAAGGTTGGTTATTTAGTAAAGATGAAGATACTGTTAAAATATTTGCAGGTTATGATGTTGAAGAAGATGGATCTATTCACTTTTCGGAGCGCTCTGTTTTTCCAACGTCTTGTGTGAAGAAGATAACTCGGATTCATTAAATGATTCTGACTCTTTTTTGGTTTTTGATTTGGATTGCACTTGGTCTTTTAATTCTTCAAATGGAACGTTTTCTAAGATTGGTGAATAATCGTCTATTATGGTTTTCATTCGTGCTTCTAATTCTTCTGTTGTTAAGTCTTCTAGCTTACCGGTACGTATTATCTTCTGTTCAATATACAGACCTGCAGCTTTTCCTCTTGCCACTTCAGCGTTGATTGCAGCTGACCAAGCTCCCTTTTTTCTTGAGTCTTCTCTTAACTTTGCTAGCTCTGAAATGTGTCTATCATAAGTGACTTCATATTTTTTCTGCCACTCTTCTCTCAATTCTCCAATGTATTTTACTACTAATGGATATAATTTTGGATTCTGAAGTTTACTTGCGTATTGTCTAGCATGCTCTGGTTCAAAACCAGCATCTCTTGCACATTCAGTCGCTGTCTTCCGACCTTCGTTGCTTACTATCTCATGAGCAAACTTCATCTGTCTTTCTGTTAATTTTTTTGGTAATCCCATGTTTGACTTTTAATACAACTTAAAATATAAATCAACCCATGTTTACTGGAAAGTTATTAAAACAAATTGTAGATAAGTTTACCACGTCACCCACTGCTCAGGATGCTAGGGTGCAAGTCGTATTACCCAATGGAGAATTTTATGACATTGATGGTGTAAAGCTCTTGCAAAATAAATTATTAGGAGTAAGAGAATCTCATAGACTGGTGTTTACAATTACTCCTGAAACTTGGAAAATGGGCAAAGTTATTAAGAAGCTGTAGTAGTAAAAATGTCAGTCAAACCTGAACGGAAACTATGGCATGAGCTTAAAAGAATTACACCAGAAATATCGTGGACAAGGCTTGAAAACCTTAGCGCTTTTGGTACTCCCGATCTATTGGGTTATAATAATTTTGGCAAGTTTTTCACTGTTGAACTGAAAGTAACAAAGACCAACAAGATACGCTTCTCTCCACATCAATTTGCGTTTCATAAAAGACATCCCAACAATACATTTATCCTAGTTAAGGCCCTCTCCCTTAACCTTGTAAAACTTTATGAGGGGAAGGATATAATGCAGCTTGATGCTTGTGGCTTGAAGCTTGAACCCTGCTGCTTGGGGCTTGAGGCTTGCGCCCTGCATCTCAAGAACCTGAACTAGGTTCTGGTTTAGCTTGTGGCTTGCTGCTTGAAGCTTGTGGCTTGTGGCCCTGACCAGGTGCACGCTCCACTTCAGCCGTCGCTTCAGCTCCGCTAATGACCCGGTCAGATTTATTACGCTTGCGTAATTCTTTTTGTTGCTCTTTCGCACGTTTGCGAATTTCAGTATAATATTTTGGGTGCCGGTATACTAACATTAATGTTTTCCATAACTTACTACTTTTACAGCAGGATTCCAACATTGTCTACAGTCACCGCATTTGCCGCCTTGTGAAGGTGCGGGGCAGCTGGCGCCATCAGTTACAACCATTGAAGAGTTGGGCCAAGAATCATTTCTTTGGCCAATCATTGGAGGTGAGAATCTTATCACCAGGTTTGAAGGTTTATGCTCAAGATGATTTTTAATCCAGGCCTCCCGCGTTGGCATCCAATGCTTTGTGTCAGGTGTCAACCTGCAGACTTCAAAAATTTTATTTAAATGATCTAGATCTTGGACGTCCCCTGCATCATGCCATCTGAAATATTTTTGTCTCTGAATTTGTGTAACCATGGCAGTGGTCCAGTTCTTATCCTTCAAGGCTTCGAGTCTTACATATTGCGCCGCTTTAATTGCTGGATATCTTGTATAGTTACCCTTCAGGGCATAACAACTAGCGCAGACACTGCCAGGAATTTTTCTAAGCTTGCTGCCTGTCTTACACTCCCAGGCTGGAAGACTAATACTCAGGCCTGGCATTTTACTTGTTCGAGTCATTGACCCTGTGATTTTTTCTGCTTCTTTTACTTTCATAAATACTTTCTCCTTTTTTATCCTATACTATAATCTTTTTACTTTGTCAAGCTTGCGGCTTGAAGCTTGTGGCTTGCTGCTTGGAGCTTGAAGCCACGCTAAAGGTTCAAGCTTTATTCTTTTAAAAAACTTTTCACAGCTGGCCAGGTACGCCCGCGGGAGCGTTGAGTGGTCCCGCAGGAAGTAATGTGTTAGGTCGTTGTGTTTAATTCTTTTCATCTCTTAAATCTCCTTTTCATTAGGAGGCTGCCAAGTACCTTGTGTCAATTCACACATCACTTGTCTTTATAGATCCGGGCCCCGGGCAAGGATCTAAAGGCTCAGCCACCAAATAATAATCAGCCACTATGCTACGCGGGGCCTAGAGATCGTCAGTTATCTAGTCTCATTGGACCGGTACCCCAATTATCTTCACCCGTGTTCTAGTGTTTATACTCACAGTCAATAATGACTGATTATTCCTACCACTCTTCAGGTTATACATTGCTGTTAACTAATCAAGCAAGATAGGAAATTTATATATAATCCTATTGACAAAGAATGTCAATAGTGTAAATTAAAAATATTAAATTAATAAACTAACAGAGAGGACACAATGTCTAAAATAAGAATGAACACCGAGTTAAGAAACAAACTCTTTAATAAAATAAAAAATGTCTTTGAGAATGAGGACACACAGGAAAGAGAAGCATATCTTCAAGCAAGAGAAGATGTCACTTATAAATATGAGGTAGCTCACGAACTTGCAAAAGATGTGGTTGAGAGGTCTTATCCAAAAGAAGATGTTGCAGTATTAAGAACTTTCAAAAAGAAATATGGCGACCCATGTGATGTTGTAGCAAAAGATAAATGTTTTTATTTTGCACACAATGAAGATGTTGATGATGAGGGTAAAGAAAAACAAACTAAATCACACTTTGATTTTGGTTTGTTTGGCAATCTAAATGGTAGTGAGTATAGTGATGAAGAGGGTAAAAAGTTTGCAGTTGCATATTTTAGAGAAGAACTAAAAGCAAAAGATTGCAACCCAGATATCTATGCTCAACAAAATGAAAACAAAGATAATCCACACAAAACAAAACATGTTGAAGAATGTATGAAAGCATTGGGATATTCTCATAATAGTAGTTATGATCGCAGTGAAAATAATATTGGTATATCAAAAGGTTTTGATGACCCATACTATCTTGATGTTATTGGAACATCTTATTGTCGTTCAAGAGCAATAGCTTGTACCAAAGATGAATACCAAGCGTTTGAAACTTGGCGAACTGCAAAAGGCAATTTAGTTTCTAAACATCAAACTTGGATTGATACAATTCAAAAACAATGCGACCAATTAAAAATAGGATTGAAAGCATACAGGTATCTATCAGAGGGTATTGAGTTGGCTACTGAACTTGGTATTGAACTTGATGAGGCAGAGTTAATAAGAACTAACTCAACAGGTTTAACTATCTACAATCCTAGTAATCTAGCAAGTATGATTAAAGGAATGAAGAATAAAAATCAATCAAGAGAGGCGAAGATATTGGCTAGAAAACAATACGAAGAAAGTTTAAATTAACATTTGACAGGGTATCCTATTTAGTATAGGATACCCATAGAAAGAGAGGAAAGAATGATACAAGATAAACACTTTAAAATAACATACTACTCAAATAAAGATAAAAAACATATTACTAGGAATGGTAAATGGGATAGCAAGTCAAGATTTTGGCAGTCTAAAATTGGCGATGCTTTAATGACTTACTTTGACCTTGACGCACAAGGTTATAGAACAGCTAAAAAAACTTGGAATGTGAGGTACTAATGGAAATATTTTTTAGACTTACAATGTTGCTAGTAGGGTTTCTACTAGTCTTTCTAGGTTTTGTTGTGACATTACATTCATCGCATTATGTAGTTTCAATATTACTTTTATTTGGTGGAGTAATGACAATGTTTGGGGGTATTCCAGATGCCGAATAAACATTTTTGCCAAGGACCAGACTGCCATACTAGAACTACACAAGACAGGTTTCTAAAATCTAGAGGTGTAATCAGAGGTAGGTATGCACTTGTAAATATGGACCAAAGCTATAGAGATCACTACTATAATAATACAAGAGGTAAATACTTTTGTAGTCAAGCTTGTGAGCACGATTGGTTAAATGTACATATGGAAAGTATTGAACAGGGCAGACCGATTGAGTTTATCAGACACAGACGAGAGAGTGGGGGTTATCATAAGGTAACCGAGAGCAATGAGCATTGGGGTCCAAGAACTACAATACAAAGGGTTGACAATGCTTGACTTATCCTATATGGTCCCAGATATGACAGAAAGAAATATAAAAAGAACTAACCCATACTCAGGTCAATCTGAGATGTTAACTGAAGAAGAGGCTAAGTTATACGATCAGATTAAACTAGATGAAGAACTAGAGAACTATACTTTAGTACAACAAGGTTTATCTATGTTTAGTAGAATGAATGCTAAAGCATACATGACATTACTAGACTAAACCTCTCTCTTTCCTGGTACTTCTTAATTGATAGAGGTACCAGGGTCCATCCTAAATTTTAAATCAATTAAATAATTGTTTTTTTATTTGCAGAAAAGGGGTCCCAGACTATCCCCTTTATGGCTTGATTCATACATTTAAACCTGTAAAATACTTTTTGAGTTTCCAAAAAAATTCTGCAAAAATTTTGCGGAAAAATTTTTTGCTATGATAGATAAAGATAAACTAAAGAACTTTGATAAATTACCTGCTGATGTCAGAAGACAATTTGCTTTATTAGCTGCGCAGTATGGTGAGAAGAAAAAGACCACTGGAATACAAAATAATTTTATGGATTTTGTAAAACATGTCTGGCCTGATTTTATAGAAGGTAAACATCATAAAAAAATTGCAGATAAGTTTGATAAACTAGCCCAAGGTAAAATTAAAAGATTAATTATTAATATGCCACCTAGACATACCAAGTCTGAATTTGGCTCTTATCTTTTACCTGCGTGGATGGTAGGCAGAAACCCTAAATTAAAAATTATTCAATCTACTAACACAACTGAATTATCTGTAAGGTTTGGTCGTAAAGCAAAAGCTTTGATGGATTCACCAGAATATAAATCAGTTTTTAAAACTAGGCTTAATCCTGATTCTCAAGCTGCAGGTAAATGGGAAACCGAGCAAGGTGGTGAATACTATGCTGCTGGTGTTGGCTCTGCTATTACCGGACGGGGAGCTGATCTATTAATTATTGATGACCCACATACTGAACAAGATGCTATGAACAACCAAGCTCTTGAAAGAACTTATGAATGGTACACATCAGGACCTAGACAACGTCTTCAACCTGGTGGATCAATTGTTGTTATCATGACAAGATGGAATGAAAAAGATTTAACAGGTAGATTATTAAATGCTCAAAAAGGAATTAAATCTGATCAGTGGGAAATTGTAGAGTTTCCTGCTATCTTACCTTCAGGTAAACCTGTCTGGCCGGAGTATTGGAATTTAAAAGATTTAGAATCTGTTAAAGCTAGTATTCCTCTGAGTAAATGGAATGCACAGTATATGCAAAACCCAACTTCAGAAGAAGGAGCTTTAATAAAACGTGAGTGGTGGAGAGATTGGCAAGAGGAAGACATGCCACCATTGCAACATATTATACAATCTTATGACACTGCATTTATGAAAAAGGAGACAGCTGATTATAGTGCAATAACAACGTGGGGTGTGTTTCAAGAAAATGAAGATGCCCCACCAAGTTTAATTTTAGTTGATGCATTAAAAGGTAGATATGAATTTCCTGAACTCCGGCGTATTGCTCTTGAACAATATGGTTACTGGAACCCTGAAACTGTAATCATTGAATCTAAAGCCAGTGGTCTGCCTCTAACTTATGAGTTGCGCAAAATGGGTATTCCTGTTATAAATTTCTCACCATCGCGTGGTAATGATAAACACACGAGGGTAAACGCAGTATCTCCGCTCTTTGAGTCGGGACTGATATGGGCGCCCAAAGATATGGACTTCGCACAAGAAGTCATTGAGGAATGTGCAGCTTTTCCTTACGGAGACCATGATGATCTAGTGGATTCCATGACGCAAGCTGTAATGAGATTTAGACAGGGAGGTTTGATCAAGCACCCTGAAGATTATGAGGAGGATAAAATGCCTCCACAACAGAGGACGTATTATTAATTATGGGACCATATAAAACAATAACTGCAGCTTTTAATGCTCTTAAAAAAGGTTTCAAAAAACAAACTAAAAGAGATCCTAATCCAATCGAAGAAGAGATGATTATGGAAGAGGCTAAAAGAAAAATTACCTCACAAGGTGAAAACATATCCACTCTTGATACTGGTATCATGACTCAGGCCTCAGGAACCAAGAAACCTATTGATGAAGTAGTTGAATTTACTAAAAGCAAAGAAGATGTTGTACAAGACTTAGTTGATAGAAAATTTGGTAAAGGTTATTTTGACAAACCAGATTTAGATAGACCATTTGTAACTGATGAACAAATGTCAGCATTTACAATGGATGAGAATGCAAGAAAATTAAATAAGGCTAAAGGTATAATTAGTAATCTAGGTGCTAAAACTACAAAACAAAAACTTTTTGTAGCTGACTTAGTTGAAGATGCAGGTCAAGGTATATTTGATACTGTTGATATGGGTGCTGTGGTTAGATCTAATATGTTTGATGATTTAGTAGATCAATTAGATAATGATGATTTAGTAATGAAAATTATGTATTCAGGAACAAAGTCTGATGACTTTGGAATTACTATGGCAAAAATTAAAAGTAATGCCATGGATGAAGGTGTTGATATAAGTGACACTGTAGATTTTTATGAAAGAACTTTTAATGAAGTAGTTAGACCTAAAAAAGCTGATGGTGGTAGAATGGGTTTTGCCTTAGGAACACCTAAAGGAATTATGAAATTAGTAGATATGATTAATAAAAAATTTGGTAAAGGCGCCATGAAAACTGCTGATGAAATAGAATCACCAGAAAAAACTACACAACAATTAATTTCAGAATTTGAAGCTAGAAATAAACCAAATACAATTACAATGGAATCTAGAGAAATTTTAGATGTACCTGAAGTACCAAAAGGTTTTAAATTAAGTAGAGAAAAACTTAAACAAAATTTCCCTGAACTAGATGAAGATATGATTGATCAAATGATGGAAATGGAGCCTGATCTTCAAGGTAGAGTTATTAAGATGTTAGAAAATAGAAGATTAGATCCTGACTCTTATGATAAATTGTTAATGGAAAAAGGTGATACTTTAGAATTTCAAGGTGAGTTTGATAAAGTCACAAGAAGAAAAAATAATGCTTCAGGTGGACTACCTCACATATTAGGAGTTTAACTTGAAACTTAACGATTATAATCAAATGATGTCTTACATGAGACGTCCTGGTTTTCAGGATGGAACTCCTCAATCAACTCTCATTAATAAAATGCAAACACTGAAAGAAGCAAAAGGCAGTTTAATGCCTCGAAGTAAAGTTTCTATTTTAAAAATGTATATGGATGAAGCTCTCAAAGATGGAGAGATTACACAAGAACAACACACAGAAATGTTAATGCCTTACTTTGGTGAGTTAGGTGAAAAGGTTACAGAACAGATTGAAGTATCTGATAGAGAAAATTTTTATGCAGGTAGTTCATTAGAACAATTTGGACAACAAATAAAAGATAGTTATTTAGCAGGAAAAAGTATTCCTACAATAAATGAAGAATTAGGTTTTAAAAACAATAAGTCTAGTACAATTGATAGTTTTATAAAATCTATGCAAAGCGGTGAAGCACCTATAACAATTACTGAAGAAGAGTTTTCTGCTAGACCAGTAGTTAAACAAGGAAGCGGTCAAGCAACAGAAGCACAAAAAAGACTACAAACTTTTGTAGAAAATTTTAAAAAAAAGAATAACAGACTACCCTCATCACAAGAGTTAAGAAAATTAGGAAACTTTGATTTTTACACAATTAAAAATGCTGTAGATGCAGGAAATGTAAATATTTTAGATGCAACAACAGCCGCTAGAATAGCACAACAAGAATCTCAAGGTGTTAATAGACAGTTGTTAGAATTATCAAAGGATAAAGATATTAATAATATTTTCAAAACTGGCAAGACAAGTATTAAAGATATTAACAAAGTTAAAAAAGTTATTGGCTCTGTAAGTGACTCACAAGCTGCAACAAGACTGTTACAACTTGCTAGTATTTACTCAGAAACAGGTGTTGAAGACAATAGAGGTTTAAATATCAAACCTAAGTTTAAAGACAATGCTACAAAAATTTTAAAATCTTCTCCTTATAACAACTACATTAGAAATATGAATGAAGCTTTAATAGGTAAATCTGTTGGAGAATCAAGTATTAAAGGTACAAAAAGTAGAATTGTTCAAGATCCAAAGTATATAAAATCAGGAATAGCAAAAGCTTACGACATTGATGAGCCTTTAGGTGTAGCTAGTTCTGTTAATAGAGCAAGCACACCATATGGAATATATGGTCAAATAATAGATGCTAGTAAAAATAAATTAAAAGTAGGATGGGATGCTAGAAAATCTCAATTAGAATTAGAACTACAAGAAGCTATTCAATCAAAAGATAAAAAACAAATTAATGATGCTGTTAAAAAATTTAATAAAGAAGCTAGAGCAGCAGAAAATCTTTTTAATAAAGATAGAAGAAAAGGTTCTAAAAAAATAGTTATACCTGAAATTAGTTTAGATAAACCAAGTAAGACAATCGCTAATTATAAAAATTTAAATGATGACTATAAAAAAGCTTTTGATGCAGTGCATTCTAGTCAAGGTTACTCTTTTAAAATACCTGAAAATTTAAAATCAATTCCAGAAATAAGAAAAGATTTAAAAGATCCTAAAATTTTATCTAAAGTTGAAAAAGCTGCAAAACTTGGAGATGGAAGAATTTATTCTAAATTACTTCCAGGTCTAGAACAAATAGCAGAGGGAATAAAAAACATTCCTGATGATATTGCAAAGAAAAGATATTTTACATTAGGTCTAAAAGCATTGGGACCTCTTGGTGCTTACATTGCAGTAGATGATACATTTGAAAAATTAAAACAAGGTAAATCAGTTGCAGAAGCTTTAGAGTATGGTTTGATTGGAACTAATATAATTGGTTCTACTAAAGACGTACTTGATTTATCACCTGAAGGAAGAGAAGCAAGATCAGTTATTAAACAAGGAGACATGAGAGAACAGATTGCACAAGACTTTTCTGATTTAGATACAGACTTTGATACACCCAATATAAAATCAGATATGTCTAGACAAGAAGCTGAACAAAAATATGAAAAAGCAAAAAAAGTAGTAGATATGGAAAGAGCTTCCGAAGAAAAAATATTAGCTAATGCAAGAGCTATTAATGTGCAAGGAATAACAGATTTAATGTTAGGTAAAAGATTTCAATCACAACAAATACCTGAACAGTTTTTATCAACAGGGGGACGTGCAGGTTTTGCAGACGGACCAGATGATCCATCAAAAAGAAAGTTTATTAAGATTGCTGGAGGTATTGCATCTATTCCTTTTGTTGGAAAATATTTTAAAGCTGCTGCACCGGTTGCTGAAAAAGCAGTTGAAGTAATTAGAAGAGGTGCAGATGGTATGCCTGATTTTATAACTGACCTTATAACTAAAGTTATAACTTTAGGGAAAAAAAGTATTTCAGGTAGAAGAGCTGATGAAATAGCTGAAACTTATCAATTAGATAATTATGTTGTTACTAAACAAGGTAATAAAACAACAGTTACAAAAAGAAATCAACAAGGTGATATGTTAGAAAAAGATATGGAAATGGAATTAGATTATGACCCTGAAAGTGGAGGCTATACTTATAATGAAGCAACAGCTAGACCTGATGCAGAAGGCAAGCTTAAAGATGTAGAAGAATTTATTGATGAGATTGATTTAGAAGATATGAAGAAATATACGTACAATGAGTAAATACCCTAAGACATGGCTCCTGCCGCCTGAATCCGGACCCACGCCTCAGGGGTTGAATATTAATTATAATACTGTTAGAACAGTGAAACTGGAGAAAATAAAAAATGGCAGACAAAATAGACAAGTCTCTGACTCAAAGTCCAAGAGGCTCAGTAGAACTTCCTAGTGCGGAAGAAATAAAAGAAACAGTAGTTGAGGCTCAAGAAGAAATTAGTGAAGCTCCAGGTCCTGTAGAAGTTAACGAACAAGAAGATGGATCAGTTGAAGTAGACTTTGATCCAAACGCTGCATCACCAGAAGGTGGTGACGAGCATTATGCAAACTTAGCAGAATTTTTACCAGATGATATTTTAGATGAAATGGGTGCAGACCTTTCTCAAAAATATCAAGATTATCAAATGGGTAGAAAAGAATGGGAACGTTCTTACACTCAAGGTTTAGATCTTTTAGGTTTTAAATATGATATGAGAACAGAACCTTTCCAAGGAGCTAGTGGTGCAACTCACCCAGTTCTTGCAGAAGCAGTTACTCAGTTTCAAGCATTAGCTTACAAAGAATTATTACCAGCAGATGGACCAGTTAGAACTCAAGTAATTGGTGCACCTAACGAAGAAAAAACAAGACAAGCACAACGTGTTAAAGATTTTATGAACTACGAGCTCATGGAAAAAATGAAAGACTATGAGCCCGACTTTGATCAAATGCTATTTTATTTACCATTAGCAGGGTCAGCTTTTAAGAAAACTTATTATGATGAGTTAACTAAAAAAGCTACATCAAAGTTTGTACCGGCAGATGATTTGATTGTACCCTACACGGCTACCTCATTAGACGATGCAGAGGCAATCATCCATCGGGTAAAAATTTCTAAAAACGAATTAAAAAAACAACAAGTTGCAGGATTTTATTTAGATATTGATTTAGGTTCTCCAAGACAAGTTGAAGATGATGTTAAGAAAAAAGAAAGAGAATTAGAAGGTCAAAGAAAAACTCAAGACGATGATGTTTATACTATTTTAGAATGTCATGTTAATTTAGACATAGAAGGTTTTGAAGATGAAGATCCAGAGACTGGTGAGCCTTCAGGAATTAAAATTCCATACATAGTAACAGTAGATGAAGCTACAAGAAATGTTTTAGCTATTAGACGTAACTATGAAATTGGTGATCCAGACAAAACTAAAATACCATACTTTACGCACTTTAAGTTTCTTCCAGGACTAGGCTTTTATGGCTTTGGTTTAATCCATATGATTGGCGGATTGAGCAGAACTGCAACTGCAGCACTCCGTCAGTTATTGGATGCAGGAACTTTATCTAACTTACCAGCTGGATTTAAAATGCGTGGTATTAGAATTAGAGATGATGCACAATCAATTCAACCAGGTGAATTTAGAGATGTAGATGCACCAGGTGGAAATTTAAAAGATTCATTTATGATGTTACCATTCAAAGAACCATCAGCTACATTATTAAATTTAATGGGTATTGTAGTTAATGCTGGTCAAAGATTTGCATCAATTGCTGATCTTCAAGTTGGAGATGGTAATCAACAAGCTGCAGTTGGAACTACAGTTGCTCTTCTTGAGCGTGGTTCAAGAACTATGTCAGCTATTCACAAAAGAATTTATTCTTCGCTAAAAAATGAATTCAAATTATTAGCAAGAGTATTCAAGTTATATCTACCACCGGAATATCCGTACGACGTAGTTGGGGGTCAAAGGTTTGTTAAACAAACTGATTTTGATGATCGGGTAGATATTTTGCCAGTTGCTGATCCCAACATCTTTTCACAGACTCAGCGTATTTCCCTCGCACAAACAGAGTTGCAGCTGGCAACCTCTAATCCGCAAATGCACAACATGTATGCAGCGTATAGAAATATGTATGAAGCATTAGGTGTAAAAAATATTGATCAGGTTTTAGTTAAACCTCAACCACCTGCTCCAATGGACCCTGCTTTAGAAAACATTATGGCTTTATCCGGTAAACCATTCAATGCATTTCCAGGACAAGACCACAGAGCGCATATGACTTCGCATTTAAATTTTATGGCAACTAACATGGCCCAAAATAATCCAATGATTATGGCTGCTATGGAAAAAAATATTATGGAGCACATAAGTTTGATGGCACAAGAACAGATTGAAATAGAGTTTGCAGATGAGATTCCGCAAATGCAACAGATGGCAGCGATGGCTCAGGCCAATCCACAAGTTGCAGAGCAACTTAGACAGATAACTTTACGTATTGAAGCTAGAAAAGCTGTGTTGATTGCTGAAATGATGGAAGAATTCTTAAAAGAAGAGAGAGAAATTACATCTGGTATTGGTAATGACCCAATTGCTAAGTTAAGAGCAAGAGAATTAGATCTTAGAGCAGCTGATAATGAACGTAAAAAGGTTGAAGGTCAGGAAAGAATCAATCTTGATCGTATGAGAGCTATGATGAACCAACAAAACTCTGAAAATAAGTTGGAACAGAACGAAGAATTAGCAAAACTAAGAGCTGATACATCAATTGAAAAAACAATTTTGAGCAAATCTATTCCAAATGTAGATAAAATGATGCCAAGTGTTGAAATAGAAAAATATGAAGGAGAAAATAGATGAAGAAAAAAATGACTAAGAAGAAAAAATCGTTTCCTGATGTTTCTGGAGATGGAAAAGTTACAAAAAAAGACATTTTAATGGCTAGAGGCGTAATTCCTAAGAAAAAAATGGTAAAAAAGAAAAAAGTAAGATAAGTTAAAACAAAATAAGGAGAAAACTATGGCTAAAAAAGAAGAATCTTTTAAAGCGTCTGAAATAGGCATTCCTTCTCAAAATATTGAGTTGGATCCGAGATCTGTTACGACTGCAAATGGTATGCCAAGAAACTACATACCAACTGGAGACAAAACAGAAGTTAGAGGAACTAAAAGAATGCTAAAAGACAAAAAGAAAACAGCAACTTGGTACTAACATGTGGTTGTCGGCAATTAAACTAGCCGTATCTGCTGGAAGTAAGATTTATGCTAACAAGCAGAAAACGAAGATGGCAATGTCAGATGCACAATTAATGCATGCTGAACGTATGGCCCGAGGTGACGAAGCTTACCAGGGAAAATTGCTAGAAGCTAGACAATCAGATTGGAAAGACGAGGCAGTTTTGATAATTTTATCGTTGCCCGTATTGGTGCTTGCTTGGGCAGTCATATCGGACGATCCCACTGCTATGGATAAGGTAAAATTGTTCTTTGATATGTTTTCTACGCTTCCGAGCTGGTTTACAAATTTATGGATCCTTGTCGTGGCGAGTATTTATGGTATAAAGGGAACACAAATTTTCCGTAACGGAAAAAAATAAGGAGAAAAACTATGAGACAAAACAATGTAAGACCTGCAAGATTCAGATTTAATAAAGGTGGACGTGCAGGAAAGATGGGTGGTGGAATGTCTACTGCTAGAAAAGACATGGAATCTGGTTTCTACAAAGATGACATGGGTATGAAAGGCGGAGCTATGTATAAAAAAGGTGGCGCTGTTAAAAAGAAAAAACAAGGTTACAAAGATAGAAAAGATGAGTCTATCGCTATGAGAATCAAAAAGAAAAGAACTAAGAAGCAATTAAAAGCTTCAAGAGATGATTCTTATGGAAGATTTGGAAGCAAAGCTAAAAAATCTGGAAAAATAAACAGGTAGTATTATGTCTGATGAACAACAAAATAAAAAAAAACAATCTGGACCTAAAAATAAAATTAAAAAAAAGAAACCATCTATTATAATGTTAGATAAAACAAACTTTGGTTATGATGATAAAAATGATATTGAGCCAATAAACTTTTCAAAAGGTGGAAGAGCCGGTTACAAAGGTGGTAAATCTGTTAAGAAAAAAAGTTCTAGAAAAGCTGTAAAAGGCGGCGGTTGCGAAATCAGATAATGGCTAGATCTAAAAAAGCTATACAAAAACTTATTGCTTCAATGCAAGGTAAGAAAAAGAAAAAACAGGTTAAGAAACCTGCGCGTGTAGCTGCTTTAGAAGGTAGAAAATATTTTGCTGATGGATCTAATGATATGATTAGACAAGCTCAAAGAGATTATAATGGAAGTTATATTTCTGGTGATCTTGGTGGAGTAAAAATTGGAAACCCTAGTTATAAAAAATATTACAAAGGATTAATCTAATGGCAAAACTATGTCCAAAAGGTAAGGCCGCAGCAAAGCGAAAATTTAAAGTTTATCCAAGCGCCTATGCTAATATGTATGCATCAGCAGTTTGTTCAGGTAAAGTTACACCTGGTGGTAAAAAAGGAAAAAGAAAAAAAGCTGCTAACGGAGGTCTAATCGTTGATGAAGATTTAACGATGATGGTTGATGTATAATGCGTTCATATTATTCAGAAGGTGGATTAAGAAAATGGGTATCCGAGAAATGGGTAGACATTGGAGCACCAAAGAAAAATGGAAAATACCAACCTTGTGGAAGAAGCAAGGGATCGAAAAGAAAATATCCGAAATGCGTACCACTTG
>Ga0208134_1000329_pt1 | contig 31331 bp, 24 predicted proteins | sample VirMetDEL_Mar_31_FD_184515 | JGI IMG/M metagenome (GOLD analysis project Ga0208134, IMG submission 184515) | Aqueous microbial communities from the Delaware River and Bay under freshwater to marine salinity gradient to study organic matter... | ecosystem: Environmental > Aquatic > Marine >...
TATTCATCATATTAATGGTAATGGATAACAATGGCAACATTTAAAAAAACAAATAAGAAAAAATTATCAAATCTAGTTAAGAGACAACTCCCTGAGTTTGTTCTTGAGGATCATCCTAAATTTGCTGAGTTTATAAAATCTTATTATCTATTTTTAGAATCAGCAGAAATACAATTATCATCTTTTACTTCGGTAGATAATATACTTTTAGAAGGTGAAGGCACAGCTGACAATTTTGTTTTATTAGATAGAACAGACGCCTTTGGTTTAGACAACGGTGATAAGCTTGTAGATGAACAACTTTCTTTTTCAGGAACATTACAAAAAAGTGAAGTAATAACTGGTGCAACATCAGGTGCTACAGCAACTATACTTGCCGAAGATTTTGCTAATTCAAGATATACAATTTCTGCTAACAATGGATTCGTAACAGGTGAAACTGTAACTGGTGCAACATCAGGCGCTACAGCAATCGTTGGTAGATATCGTGCAAATCCAGTAGAGAATATTCAACAACTCTTAAACTACTCAGATCCAGACCATACAATATCTGATTTCTTAAATCAAATGAAGGAAGAGTTTCTTAAAACTATTCCAACAGACACACACGCCAGTTTAGATACAAGAAAATTAATTAAAAATATTAAGTCATTATATCGTGCAAAAGGAACAGACAAAGCTCATCAAGCATTTTTTAGAATGCTGTTTAATGAAAATTCAGAGGTATATAAACCTAATGAGGATATGTTACGAGTATCCGATGGTAAATTTTCTACAAACACATTTCTTCGTTGCACACAATCAACAGCACAAGCACTCAACAACCCAATATTTTTAATTGGTGAACAAATAAAACAATCAAATAATCCTGCTGATGATAACATAAATGAAGCAACAGCAATCGTTGAGAATATTACCAAGTTTAGAGAAGGTAGTGTCGAGATTATTGAGATTGAAATTAATGATGATACTACTGTTGGTACTTTCGTAAATGGGGAAACAATTGAAGGCCCTAGTTATGAGGACGCAAATACAATCATAAAACTTTCAGTAAGTCAAGGAGTATCAACAACTACAATCACAAATGCTGGTGCAACACTAACAGTTGGTGATGAAGCAACAGTATCAGGTGGTGCTGGTGCAGGCGCTCGTATTCAAGTTCGAGATATAACTGGTGCAGGTGTTGATGAGGTTATTGTCAACGCAGCTGGTACAGGTTATCAAGAGGGAGATGTATTAACATTTAATTCAGGAACAGCTCAAGCAAAAGTCGCTGTTGTAAATGGTGGTTTTGCACCAGAAACCGGAAGTGTTGCTATTCATGTAGAGTTAGAATCAGGAACAATTACAGGTTCAGGTTCTGGTGATATATTATTAGAGGATGCTATTGATAGTGGTGCAGGTGGTAAACTTTTAGATTCTGCTTCGCAAGAAGTTGAAAACGAAATTAAGTTTGAATTAGAAAACGAAGTAGGACATTTACTAAATGAAGAAGATGACAGCCAAGTTTCAGATACTTTCTTTATATTAAATCAAGACTCACAACCAAATGTTCCTTACTTTATGGAAGATGATGACCATATTGTATTAGAAGAATTTACTCAAAATGATGGCCAACATCCTGGCGATAAAGTAGTTCAAGAAAACTCTACTGGTAGTGGAGACATAACAGATATCAGAATGATATCAAGTGGTGGTGGATATACTACATTACCTACAGCAACAATTTCTGGTGATAGATTTATTTCATTAGAACCTGCTACTTCAAGTATATCATCATCTTTCAGTAGAATAGAATTAGAAACAGGTGGAAGACTTTTATCAGATATTGCTTTTGATGGTGCAAGTGGTACTGTTATACCATATGGCGATGATATCGGAAAAGCGACATCATTAAATATCATTGAACATGGTATTAATTTCACATCAGCACCAACACTTGCGTTTCCTAAATATGCTATTCTTAAAACAGTTTCAGGTGCAATAACCGAAGATGAAACATTTACTAGTAATGTTAGTGGTGCAACAGGAACAGTTGTTGATTTTACAGTACCTCTTTTAAAATATACAGCAACTACAAGTGAATTAGAAGTTGATGATACGGTTACTTTTTCTGGTGGCACAACAGCTATTGTAGTTAAGTCAAATAATCTTACTGCAACAACAGCAATCAATACGAGAATACAAACTGTTGGAAAATATATTGCTCAAGATGGTCACTTATCTGAATTAACTAAAAAAATACAAGATAGTTTATACTATCAAGATTTTTCATATGTTATAAAAGTTTCAGAATCAATTAGTAAGTGGCGAGACGCTATTAAGAAAGCAACTCACCCTACTGGATTCTATGTAACTGGAGAAGTGAATATCGCAACTCAACTAGATGTTCAAGTTAAACGACCAGTTGGTGCTACATTGTCTCAAGGATTGTTCTCTGGTACCGAAGATAGTCCTATCTACATGAGATTAAATACTCTATTCAATACATTCTTTGGTAGAAGAACAGGAGTAGGATTTAAATTTATGAGTAATGGTGTCGAGTTAGATGGTAAAACAAAAGTATCATCAGCTGTTGCAAGAACAGGTATACCAATTGAAGTTCATAACGATTATAGAGATCCAAATACAAATACACAAAAAGAATTAAATTTATCTCCTGAAACTACAATAGAAACTGAACAAAGAAGTAGAAATAGTTTTTACAGTTTAAATAGTTATAAAGTAAGAAATGTAGATGTAAGTAATGGTTTTGCATATGCAGGTCCAAGACAAAGAAATTTAAGATCCCCTTTTCAAAGGTATGCTCATAATAACGGTATATTACTAGAGGGGCACACAGAAACAGGTGATTCTAATATTAGATTAGAAAGTGAATCAGGCGTGATTACAAGTGAATTTGGTATATCTGCAAGTACAACATTAGCAGATTGGGCACAATTAAGATTCACAGGAACTTTGAATACAAGTGTTGACGGAGAAACTATGAGAATACAAGATTTAGAGGGAACTAACAGTAACCTCAATCATAAAAACAATTTTGCTTTTCCTACTGACATCACCCAAGAGCCTTCATAAACTCTTATAAATAATAACATAGAACATAAATACTTAATGGGAAACTAAAATGGCAGCAATAGTAACAAACAAATTTAGAATAAATAATGCCGAACAGTTCGTAGAATCTTTTAGTGAAACGGCTGCAACGACATATTATTTGTTCATAGGAAGAGCACACTCTTGGGCAACAGATGCTGATGTTCAAGGCAACTCAATTAATGAGGGAACAGACGCTTCCCCACCAACACCTAATGATGATATAACCTCAGAGTTTTACAACTATGATGATATGTTAGGTGCAAAACTAATAACTTCAAGTGATGTATCACATTGTATACCAAGAAGAAACTGGACTACTGGAACAACTTACGATATGTATGAACATAATATCAGTTCTTCTAATGCCGCTAATAGTGGCGCAACAAATTTATTTGATTCATCTTTTGTAGTAATGAACAGCTCTTATGCTGTTTACAAAGTAATAGAAAATGATGGTGCAACTGCTTCAACAGTAGAACCAACATCAACATCAAACTCAATTTTTGAAACATCTGATGGATATAGATGGAAGTATATGTATTCTTTAACATCTGCTGAAACTCTAAACTTTATGTCAACTGACTTTATTCATGTATCAACAGATTCTACCGTATCAGCTGCTGCCGTTGATGGTGCGTTAGACACAATCTTAGTTGTTGCTGGTGGTTCAAGTTTTAATACATCTTCAGGTTCAACTATTTCTGCAATCCCAATTCGTGGCGATGGTTCAAGTGGTGTTGCTTCAGTAACAATTGGTTCTGGTGCAATTACGGCTGCAGAGGTAACAACTGCAGGAACAGGATACACTTACGCATATATTAGAACAGCTGATATTATTGCTGCCACAAATGCTGGTGGTGCTGGGTCAGGCGATAATCTAAATGTAATTATTCCACCAAAAGGTGGTCATGGCGCTAACGCTGTAAAAGAATTAGGCGGCTTCTATGTCATGTTAAATAAATCACTCGTTGGTGTTGAAGGTACATCTGACATTGGTGTAGGAAATGACTTTAGAAGAATTGGTCTTTTAAGAGATCCAACTAACTTTGGAACAACAACGGTTGCAACTGCAACTACAAGACGACAAATTTATGCTACTATATTCTCATCTGTATCAGGAACATTTACTGCCGATGAGGAAATCAATCAGGCAACTACAGGTGCTGTTGCTAAAGTTATTGAATTTGATTCAACAAATAAAATTTTGTATTACTATCAAACTAGATTTCCAGATGTAGGTACTGATACGAATGGTAACTTGACAGCGATAAGTGGTGCAAACGCAATCACAGGACAAAGTTCAAGTGCAAGTGCAACACCTAATACAAGTAGTTCAGCTACAGTAAACGGAGTAACATTTGCTTCTGGTTATGCTAACCCAGAATTAGCATATGATTCAGGAGATATAATTTATGTTGAAGAAAGAAGTCCTATAACAAGGGCATCTGACCAAACAGAGAATGTTAAGTTAATTATTGAATTTTAGTAAAGGAATATAATGCCATCAAAAACTGATTTTAATGTTAGTCCTTATTATGATGACTTTTCAGAAGCGAAAAAATTTCATAGAGTCATGTATCGCCCAGCATTTGCTGTTCAGGCGAGAGAACTAACAACCCAACAAGCAATACTACAAAACCAAATTGAAAAATTAGGTGACTCAATCTATAAACATGGGTCAATGGTTATTCCTGGTGAAGCAATTTATGATTTAAATTATTATGCTGTTAAATTAACTTCTTTTACAGGAACACTAGCAAATTTTGTAGGTAGTAATGTAACTGGCGGAACATCTGGCGTAGTTGCTGAAGTTAAAGCTGTTGTTGCAACTGATGGTACTGATCCAGACACATTGTTTGTTAAATACAAAAACTCTGGTACTGATAATGCTTCAAATAAATTCACAGACGGTGAAACTTTAACAAGTGCAGCTTCAACTGGCGAAACTAGTGTAGTTAATACTTGTGCTACAGGCTCTGCTGCTCATATAGAAGCAGGTACTTATTATATAAATGGTTTCTTTGTTGAAGTAGAAAAACAATCTTTAACATTAGACAAATATACAAATACTCCAAGTTATCGTGTTGGTTTAACAATAAGTGAAACCTTTACTACATCATCAGACGATACAAGTTTATTAGATAACGCAACTGGTTCATCAAATGAAAATGCTTCTGGTGCTCACAGATTTAAAATTACACTAACTCTTACTAAATTATCTTTAACATCAACTGCTGATGCTAACTTTGTAGAATTGTTTAGATTAAGAAATGGTAAAATACAAAACAAACCATTTGATCCTAACAGCCGTACTTCAATTGAAGATACTTTAGCAAGACGAACCTTTGACGAATCAGGAAACTATGTTGTAAATGATTTTGAATTAGATATTAGAGAACATTTATTATCAGGAACAAATCGTGGTATCTATACAACTGGTACCGAATCCGATGATGGTAATACTGCTTCAGAAGCCAAGTTAGCATTTGGTCTATCTCAAGGAAAAGCATATGTTCATGGATATGAAATAGGCAAGATAGGAACAACTTATGTTGATGTAGATAAGGCAAGAGATTTTGAAACTGATAGTGGTTCAACAACAAGATATAACATAGGCTCTTTTGTCAATGTTGAAAATGTTTTTGGTTCACCCGATATTAACTTTGTATCTGGTGAGGTAGAAAACTATAAAACTTTAAGACTAGTAGATGAAAAACACGGAACAAGAGGAACAGTATTTGGTACTTCTCTTGCTCATGTTTATGATATTGGTCGTGCAAAAACTAGAGCATTTGAATATAACTCTGGCTCTGCTGTAAGTCCTGATTCAGGAACTACATCTCATTTATCAAACGCAAATACAACAGGTGTAAAATTTAAACACTACTTATTTGATATAGAAATGTTTGGGCACTTAAATGTAAATGGTGCTATGTCGGGTGCATTAACAACTGGCGATAAATTAACTGGTGGCACTTCAGGTGCAACTGGTATTATAGAAAGTATTACAGTTGCTGGCTCAGCAACAATCACAGGTGTTACTAACGCTGAACCCGCTGTAGTTACAATGTCTGGTGGACATAACTTTACAGACGGTCAACAAATTACAATTGCTAATGTTGCTTCAGGCAGTTATGTAGACATATCAACTAATATTAGTATTAATCAAACTCCAAACTTTACTGTAAGAAATGTAACTTCAACAACTCTTGAATTATTTACTCCTCAAACAGCTGCAACAACTGTAGTTGAACCATTCGATGGTACTGGCTATACACCATGGGTATCTGGTGGTACTGTTGCACATACAACAATAATTTTAAATGATATTCAAGGAGAGTTTGTAGGCGGCGAAACAATTACTGCACCAACAAACTCTAGAACAGGAACAGTACAATTTGATTCAATAGGTTGTAAAGGTTTCGAAGTAAAAGATTTTGGTCAAACTAAAGGTATTTCAATGGCAGGAAGTCCAACATATACTTCCAATGTTTCATTAGATTCAACATTTGGCGATAATAAAACTTTATCAGGAGTAGTAACAACAGTAGATCCTAGTACTTCACCTGGTAGTATTGCTTTAGATGGTCATGAAGTTCAAGCAAGTCCATTAATTGTAGATAGTCAAGGCGACAATATAATTTTAGAGGACGCAACTGAGGCTACAGATATTGTGTTCGGTATTGGTTTAGAAAATCCTGCTGACCAAGCTGATGTATTAGTTGGTTCTGGAACTAAATTTTTAACTGAATTAAAAATAGGCGACCAAATTAATTTTAGTGATGATAGTGGTGATTCAGTTACAAGAATTGTACAAAATATTGAATCAAATACAAGATTACAAACTGTTAGTGGTTTAGGAACTGCTACTGCAACATCAAGACAATTAGTTAGACAAAGAACAAAAGTTCAAGACGCAATTACAAATAAATCAATATTTAAATTACCTTATGATGTAGTTAAAACATTATTAACAACAGATAATGATGGTTTAAGTGATACAAGTTTTAAAATTCGTAGGCAGTTTGTATCAGACTTATCTAGTTCAGGTACTGCTACATTTACTGCTGGAACAAATGAAGTCTTTACTGCATTTTCTGAAAATGACTTTACATTAACAATCATGTCAACAGGTTCTGGTAGCACAGGTGCTGCTGGAGATGTTATATCACTATCAACAGGAAGTGATTTTACACTTGCTGGTTCTCCAACAGGTAAAACTTTAACAATAGATTTAGGTAGTGGATACAATGCTCACAAAGTAAAACTTACTGCAACACTTTCAACCTCTGTTGTTAGTGCAAAAACAAAAACAAATACATCAGGTGAAACTGTAACAATAGATACTGAAGCACTTGCAACAGATGATTTTATAAGTCTTGGTAAGGCAGATGTTAATAAGTTAAATAGTGTATTTATGGCTGATGATTTTAGCACAGCTGCAACAATTAGTGATACAGATGTTACAAGAAGATTTGAGTTAGATACTGGTATGAGAGATAATTTCTACGATATTGGTAGACTAAAATTAAAACCAGGTGAATCACCACCAACTGGAAGATTATTAATTAATTTTGATTACTTTGAGCATGGTGCTGGAAACTTCTTTAGTGTAGATAGTTATTCTGGTTTCACATATAAAAATATTCCTGCTTATACCTCTGATACAACAGGTGAAGTATTTGCATTAAGAGATTGTTTAGACTTTAGACCAAGAGTAGATAATGCTTCTACAATTAATTCTGGTAGCGTTGATAGGTCTTTTGATGGCACAGGCGCTTCAGCAATTGAATTTATGAAAATTAATACTGATGTAACTGCTGATTTAGAATATTACCTAGCAAATAGGGCAAGAGTTTATTTAACATCAAAAGGTCAATTTCAAGTAGTTAAAGGTGCTTCGGCGGTAATACCAAGTTTCGGTGAACAATTAAAAGACGCAATACATTTATATGATGTATATATGCCTGCCTTTACATTTGATACCTCTACAATTGAAGTAAATGCTATTGATAATAGAAGATATACAATGAGAGATATTGGTGGTTTACATAAAAGAATAGAAAATGTCGAATACTATACTCAATTAAATTTATTAGAACAAGACGCTAAATCTTTACAGATACAAGACGCTGATGGTTTTGATAGATTTAAAAATGGTTTTATTGTAGATAACTTTACAGGTCACGGTATTGGCGATGTAACTGATCCTGATTACTCTATATCTATGGATATGGCTGCAGGAGAATTAAGACCTTCACACCACATGGACAATAGTAATCTAGTAGAAGCAGATTCTTCACTAGAAAATAGTACTGCTATGACAGACGCTATTAGAACAACAAACGGTTATCAAAAAACTGGTGACCTAATTACTTTACCATACACAGAAACAGTAGAAATAGAACAACAATTTGCTAGTACAACTGTTAACCTAAATCCGTATGATGTTATATCATTCGTAGGACAACTTACTTTAACACCAGACCAAGATGATTGGATGGAAACAGAAACACTTCCTGAAATGACAATTGATATTCCTGGTGTATTTGATACATTAGTTGGTGACGCAGCTGACGAAGTAAGAGAATTAAATTTGGGCACTATATGGGATGAATGGAATAATAACTGGACAAGTGTTGATATTGCTGGTACTGAACAAACAGAAAGACGAACAGATAGAAGAGGAAATTGGGCAGGTGTAGATGGTGGTGCAAACGGACTAATTAGAAGAATTGATAGAACAACTGTACAATCACAAGAAGTTAATAATAGAACAAGAACAGGTATTAGAACAACTTTACAACCTGGTGGATTAAGAAATCAAAGTATTGGTAACAGAGTGGTACAAGTTGCCTTTGCAACATTCATAAGAACAAAAGATATTTCATTTAGTGCAAAAGGTATGAAACCTGATACTAGAATATTCCCATTCTTTGATGGTGTAGATATTTCAACATATGTAACACCAACAGGCTCAACAGCAGGTGCGGCTTTAACAACAGACGCTTCTGGTGCTGCTACGGGTGTATTTGCTTTACCAACACCGACAGTTGACGCAAATCCAAGATGGAGAACAGGTAAAAGAACATTTAGATTAACCTCAAGTTCAACTAATTCAAAAGTTGAAGGGCTTGTAACAACTTCTTCTGAATCAGATTACACAGCAAAAGGTTTAGTTCAAACAGTTCAAGGAACAGTTATCTCAACAAGAGAAACGCAAGTACAAAGAACAACACAAACAGATACTAGTCAAATTGTAGGTGCAATTGGTACAAGAGTAGTAAGAGATGACAGTGGTGATTGGTATGATCCAGTTTGTCAATCATTTATGGTTGACACAGCAGACGGTGTATATATAACAAGTATTGAAGTTTACTTTGCGAGTAAATCAAGTTCAATACCTGCTACTGTTCAGATTAGAACAATGACAAATGGTTATCCAACAACAACAGTTGTACCATTTGGTGAAAAAACAATTGATGCTGCTGACATTAGTACATCAACGGATGCTTCTACGGCCACAAAATTTACTTTCCCTAGTCCTGTATTCTTACAAAATGGTATTGAATATGCGTTTTGTGTAATATCAAATACAGACGAATATACAATGTACACATCAAGACTAGGACAAACAACTCTAGATGGTTCAAGATTAATTTCTCAACAACCATATCTTGGAAGTATGTTTAAATCACAAAACGCTTCCACATGGACTGCTGACCAAAATGAAGATGTTAAATTTAAAATTAATCGTGCTGTATTTACAACAAATACTGACGGTATTGTTTATCTTGTCAATGATGAATTATCAACAAAAACATTAAAACAAAATCCTATTACAACAATTTCTGGTTCTCTAAATGAGGCTTTAAATAATAGTGCGACTTCAATTCCATTGTCTAGTACAAAACAATTTGCAACTTCAGGTACAATATTAATTGGCTCTGAACAAATTACATATACAGGAAAATCTACAACAGCGTTAACTGGTGCAACTAGAGGGGCAAACTCTACGAGTGCTGCTTCGCATAGTGATGGTGCAGCTGTAGGTTCTTTAGAATTAAAAGTACATCATAGAAACCATGGTATGCATGGCACTTCAAATAATGTAACAATTGCTGGTATTGCTTCTGGTACATACAACGGTGTTGCTTCAACAAATATCAATGGAACATATACATCTATCAAAGACCCTAAAATGCATAGTTATATTATCACAGCACAAAACTCTGATTTTGCAACTGCATTAGGTGATGTTGGTGGTACCACGGTTACTGCAACAAGAAATATTCTGTATGATGTAATACAACCTGTTGCTGGTATTATTCAACCACCAAATACAACTATTGGTTCTACATTGAGAGCAACAACTGGTAAAACACTAGAAGGTAGTGAGACAGAATTTAGTTTAACAACTGCTTCTGATAAAGTGGCAGTAGAATTAAATCAAGATTATTATATGACTGGTCCTAAAATTGTTGCTTCATCAATTAATGAAACAAATGAAATGTCAAGTGGTAAATCTTTAAACCTTAATATTACATTAAACTCAACATCTGAAAATTTATCACCTGTTGTTGATACGAGTAGATTAAGTACTCACTTGATACGAAATCATTTATATAATCCTGTTTCTGGAACTACACCAGATTTTGTTGCTGATACAGCAAAAAGTGGTGGTAGTTCATCTGCAAAATATGTAACAAAACCAATTAATTTAACTAACGACTCAACTGCATTAGATATTCGATTATCTGCTTATGTTCCTTCAACTTCGGAAGTTGAAATGTACTTTAGAACAACTGCAGCTGATGACGCTAGAAATATAAAAGAGTTAGTATGGACACCATTTAATGATGATGGTTCTCCTGATACTGCTGTTACTCCTAGTGATGATAATAAAACATTTAAAGAACACAAATATAGTGTAAGTGATTTACCTTCGTTTACATCTTTTCAATTAAAAATAGTTTTAAAAGGTTCAGTCAGTTCTTATCCTCCTAGAGTAAAAGATTTAAGAGGAATTGCTCTGGCAGTTTAATCATATGAGTGATTCTGCAAAAGTTCAAGGTCATACACATCTAATTAGAGATTTAAAATCTCAAGCAATTATCAATACTGATTCAGACGCTTATGCTAGATACATGGCTAGAAAAACTAAACAAAAGATTAAAGATGATGAAGTAAGACAGGTAATTAGAGATGTTAATGAGTTAAAAAACGAAATGAGAGAAATAAAAAATTTAATTATAGGTATGGCAAATGGCAGATAGAAGCATAGCAGCAGGTGATACATTAAATAAATTTAGATTTGAATTTAATGGTACTGCTGAAGATATAGGAGAGATTTCAGGTATTACAGGCGCAAGTGGTATTATTGCAAGTGCAACCGATGTCGTAGAAAGTATTACATTATTAAATACTGATTTGACAACTATATCAACTGACAATCATATTTTTAGTGGTGGGTCTATTATTTTTGAAGGTGATACAGACGATAGTTTTGAAACAACTCTCGCTGTAACTGATCCAACAGCAGATAGAACATTGACTTTACCAAACGCAACTGGTACTGTTTCTTTGATAACTGCTACAGAAACTTTAACAAATAAAACATTGACAACTCCTACACTAACAAGTCCAGTTTTCAATACTGGTGTTTCAGGAACTGGTGTACTAGATGAGGACGATATGTCAAGTAATAGTGCAACGAAAGCAGCAACTCAACAAAGTATTAAAAAATATGTTGATGATACTATAGCTGCACAGGATTTAGATATCGCACCAGATAGTGGCACAGGACAAAGTATTATTCTACCTAGTGAAACATTAACTTTTTCTGGTGGTTCAAATATTGGTAGTAGTGCTACAAGTAATACTGTTACCTTTGCAATTTCAGATGTAGTTCAATTAACTGCTTCACAAACACTAACAAATAAAACTTTTACAAGTCCTACAATTGATTCATTTTCACTATCAACATCAACAATAAGTGGATTAAATATAGGGGCAAATGGTATTATAATTGAAGGTGCAACTGCTGACGCCCACGAAACAACTTTAAATGCTGAAGACCCAACACAAGATAATGTAATTACAATACCAAACTCAACAATGACAGCAATAACAACAGCAACTCACGCAACAAAACCAGTACATATAGCAAGATGTATTGCATTAGGATAGGATAAATAGTAGTATGGCAGATAGATCCGTAGCAGTAACAGATACACTAGAAACTTTTAGAACGACCTATAATTCAACAGCAGGTGATGTTGGTGATATAGCAAATTTATTAAGTGCAAGTGGTACTATCGCTTCATCAACTGATGTAGTAGAAGCCGTTGTGGCGATGAATACAGAAATCGCTGCTCTCAAAGCAGGTACTTCCGTATTCGAAACTAAAATAGTTTTTGAAGGCGATACTGATGACGCACACGAAACAACATTGGTTGTAACTGATCCAACTGCTGATAGAACAATTACTTTACCAAATCTAACTGGTACTGTTTCATTGACAAGTGCAACTGAAACATTAACAAATAAAACTCTTACAACACCAACTCTTACGAGTGCTGTATTAAATACTGCAATTTCTGGTACTGCTTTTTTAGATGAAGATAATATGGCTTCAGATAGTGCAACAAAATTAGCTTCTCAACAATCAATCAAGGCATATGTTGACGCAACCGTAACTGCTGAGGACTTAGATATAACTTCCGATAGTGGAACAATCGCAATTGATTTAGATAGTGAGACATTGACCATTGCTGGAGGAACTGGTATTGATACAACAGGTTCAGGTAACACAATTACAGTAGCAATAGATAGTACGGTCGCAACATTGACAGGTTCTCAAACATTGACAAATAAGACTTTAACAAGTCCTACTATCAATACACCGACTATTACAAATTTAACTGCTACAGCATTAAATTTAACAGACGCAAGTATTGTATTTGAGGGGGCAACTGCTGACGCCCACGAAACAACACTAACAGTTACAGACCCAACAGCAGATAGAACAATTACATTACCAAACGAAACAGGAACATTAATAACATCAACAAGTGCGGCTACAAATGCTTTTTCAATTTCAATCGCAGCTGCCTTAGGATAATTGTATAAATAGTAGTATAATAAGGATATAAAAATATGGCATTATCAAAAATAGTAGAAAATTCACTTGCAGATTCAGCAGTATCATCTGCTAAATTAAAAGATTTTGCAGCTGCTGTAGATTTAAATGGTGTCGAGTTAGTTTTAGACGCTGACGCTGATACAAGTATTACAGCAGATACAGACGATAGAATAGATTTTAAAATCGCAGGTGTTGAACATTTTTCTTTCTCTAATAGTTCTGGTGATACAATCATTAAACCAATGGTTGACGCCAAAGATATTAAGTTTCAACAATATGATGGAAGAACACTATTAGATATTAACGATGGTGGTTTTGTAGGTATCGCAAACGGTGCTACAGGTCCTGGTACGATTAGAGTTTTCGAAGATACTGACAACGGTTCAAACTATATAGGTTTAGCTGCAGGTAGTATATCTTCATCATTTACATTAACATTACCAACTGCTGATGGTTCTTCAGGACAGTTTTTAAAAACAGACGGTTCTGGTGCTTTATCTTTTGATTCAGTAGGTGCTATTTCTAGTTTAGATATAGACGGTGGTACTGATATAGGTGCTGGTTTAGCAGACGCTGATTTATTTATTGTAGATGATGGTGCTGGTGGAACAAATAGAAAGACTGCTGCTTCAAGAATAAAAACATATATTGCTGATGTAACTTTAACAACAGCTGCACAAACAAATATTACTTCACTAGGAACATTAACTGCTTTAACGGTAGATGATATTGGTGTAAATGGTAAAGTAATTACTATGACAGGTTCAACTGATGACACTGCTGTATTTACAGTTGCAGCAAATGGTGCATTAACTTTAGAAACAACAGATACAGCAGCCGCAGCCGCAAATATTCAAATTACTGCTGACGGAACTTTTGAAGTAGATGCTACAACAATCACTTTAGATTCTGCTGGCGATATCGTATTAGACGCTGGTGGAAATGACTTTAATTTTAAAGCAGGCGGAACAGAGGTATTAAGAATTACGAACTCATCAAGTGATGTTGTAATCAAACCAACCGTTGATACAAAAGATATTATCTTTCAACAGTTTGATGGTACTGAGGTTGCAAGAATAGAAGATAACGCTACATTTAATGTTTCATCAGCAGGTAAATTTGCATATGCAGGAACTGCTGTAACAGCAACTGCTGCTGAACTAAATATACTTGATGATGCTACAGTAACAACTGCTGAATTAAATTATTCTGATTTAGCAACATTAGGTACAACTGCTGCTTCAAAAGTATTTACAGCAGATGCTAACGGATTAACAAAAGTATCAGGTGCTGTATTAAATGTTGAGGATACTTTATCAGATGGATCAACAGTAGCGTGGGATGTTATTGCAAGTCCTGTTGCTAAACTAACAATGGCAGGAAATAGAACAATATCAGCACCAAGTGGAACTACACCAGCATCAGGACAATTTATATCTTTATTATTAATACAAGATGGTACAGGTAGTAGAACAATAACTTGGAATGCTGTTTACGAATTTACAGGAGATGAGGCACCAACATTAACAACTACAGCCAATAAAGGTGATTTGTTTACATTTAGATATAACGGTGCCAAATGGTTAGAAACAGGAAGAAACTTAAATCTAACATTAAGTTAAGGAGAATTATAATATGTTTGCAGTAGTAGAATCAGGATCAATTACATCAATGCCAAAAGGCAATAAAGGCATTACAATTGGAGGCAATCAATATGCTAAAGCAATTTATACTTTATGGACAGAAGCAGAAAGAAATGCTATTGGTGTATATACAGTAGAGATTGACGAAACAAATAAAAAAGATGAAGCATGGTACATCAATACTAATATTACTTATGCATTTGGTAGTGGTAAAGTAACAGGAACATACGGTACAGCAACAGCAAAAAATATTGCAGATACTAAATGGACACAAACAGAAATAGATGATGGTGACGCACCTACAGGTGCTGATACGAATACAGTAAAAGATGAAGGTTTAAAAACTATCAAGAAAAGAATAATAAATAATCAATGTAAAAGTATTCTTGCACCAAGTGATTGGATGGCAAGTAAAGCATTTGAAGAAGGTGGTGATGTAGAAAGTGGATGGAAAACATGGCGTGCTTCAGTTAGAACTAAATGTAACTCTATGCAAACACAAATAGGTAACGCAGCCAATGTTGACGCTCTAATAGCCTTATTCACATATACGAAACAAGAAGATGGCAGCCTTACAAGACCATTAGGTGAATTTCCAATAAAGGAGTAATATAATATGGTAGCATCTATTCTACCCACAAATTCAGTTTCAGGAGGTTATGAGATAAGTAATTCACTTAGGTTTAATGATAGTGATAGTCAATATATATATAGAACTCCTAGCCAAGAAACTAATAAACAGACTTGGACTTGGAGTGCATGGTTTAAAAGAAGTGATATAACAACAGCACAAAATTTATGGACAGCAGGTGATGATGTAAATAATCGTTGTCATTTAGATATTAATGCTAGTGGTACATTTCAAGTAGAAGCTAAAAATGGTGGAACTTCTGTAATGAAATGTGAAGGTGGTAGATATTTGCGTGACCCTAATGCTTGGATGCACTTAGTTTGGCGTATTGATACAACGCAAGGTACAGATTCTAATAGAATGAGAATATATATAAATGGAACTCAATTTACTTTTTCTGATAATTCTTATCCAAGTCAAAATACAAATTTTGAAATAAATGTAAATAATGTATTACACGCAATCGGCAAAAGAACTTGGGCAGACCAAAATTATTTTGATGGATATTTAGCTGAAGTACATTTTGTTGATGGTCAATCTTATGCCCCAACAGTTTTTGGAGAAACAAATGATAATGGTGTTTGGATTCCTAAAGATTGTAAAGATGATATTACCTATGGAACTAATGGGTATTTTTTAGAATTTAAACAAACAGGAACAAGTGCTAATTCAAGTGGAATAGGTGCAGATACAAGTGGCAATGATAATCATTTTTCTCTTGATAATTTTGCAGGTAAAGATGTTGTTGTAGATACACCAACAAATAATTTTATGACTATGAATCCTTTATACACTAACTCACGAGGTGCGTTTAGAGAAGGAAATACTCAAGTAGAAACAAATGTCCAAGGCTCAGCACCATATGGACAAGTAGAGTTTGGAAATTTTCATGTTAATTCTGGTAAATGGTATTTTGAGGTTAGACCAACAACAGTTGGCTCTGGTGGTTCTTTAGGTTTAGGTGTTAATGAAAGAGCGTATGAAGGTACTTACATTAATGGACATAATAATGGAGGTAGTGCGGGTAACATTCGATGGAATCATTCTAATGGTAATATTGTTAATGGGTCTACAAGTACCACCTCTGGTTCAACTTATGCTAATGATGATATTTTAGGATTTGCTATGGATTTAGATAATAGTAAAATTTACTGCCATAAAAACGGAACATATGAAAATAGTGGAGACCCTGCGGCAGGTTCTAATGGTATTACCATGACGAGTGCATATAGTGATTATTGGACACCTTGGATGTCAAAAGATGATACAACTAATAATGCTATTGTTGATTTTAATTTTGGTAATCCACAATTCGCAATATCAAGTAGTAATGCAGACGCTAACGGATACGGTAATTTCGAGTATGCTGTTCCAAGCGGGTTTTTTTCACTATGCACAAAAAATTTAGCGGAGTACGGATAATATGGCTTATACAACAATAGATGATCCATCAGCATATTTTCAGGCAGCTTTGTGGACAGGTAATGGAGGTACTCAATCTATAACTAATGGTGGCAATTCTAATATGCAACCAGATTGGGTTTGGACAAAAAAAAGAAATGCCGCTCAAAATCATTGTGTAACTGATTCTAATAGAGGTCTTGGTAATATATTATTTCCAGATGTAACTGATGTTGAATCAGCAACGCAATTATTAACATCTTTTGATTCTGATGGATTTGCAATTAATAATAACTCTTTAATAAATCAAAACACCCATACCTATGTAGGTTGGCAGTGGAAAGCAAATGGTGGAACAACAGCAAGTAATTCAGATGGAAATATTACTTCAACAGTTCAAGCAAATACTGACGCAGGATTTAGTATTGTAACTTATACAGGTAACGGAACTGATGGGCATACTGTTGGACATGGTTTATCTGGTAATTGGGATTTATGTATACTGAAAAATAGAGATGTTAATGATTATTGGACAGTTTCAACAACAGGAACAAATCAAGTTTTACTTTTACACGATCCTTCTGCACAAGCAAATCACTCAACTGCATATATGACTAAATCAAGTGGAGTTATAGGATTAGTAGGTGCAGGTGATTTAACAATGGTAAATGGTAGTAATGAAAAATATGTGGCTTATGTATTTAAAGAAATAAAAGGCTACAGTAAATTCGGCACCTTTGCAGGCAATGGTAATGCTGATGGACCCTTTATATATACAGGCTTTAAACCGGCTTGGGTAATGCAAAAGAATATTACAAGTAATTCAACGGTTTGGTTTATGTGGGATAATAAAAGAGATACTTTTAATCGAGCTAATAAAACACTTTCGGCAGATGGTAATGGTTCTGAACAAAATGATAGTACAGGTGCTGAAAACCGTATTGATATGCTTTCTACTGGTTACAAAGTAAGAGCAACAGGTAGTCATCTTAATAATTCAAGTCAAAATTACTTTTACATGGCATTTGCAGAAAACCCATTTGTTTCCTCTAAAGGTATACCAACCACAGCAAGATAATGAGTATAAATAGTTATAAATATAGTTAAAGGAAGAACATGGCATATATCGGAAGAGCACCAGTTAATGGATTTCACAGTAAACAGACACTTTCTACTGATGGAAGTACAGTAACTTTTACACTAGATTTTACAGTTGCTGATGAAACAGCATTAATTGTAGTTGTTGGTGGTGTTATACAGGAACCAAAGAGTGCATTTAACCTTGCAGGTGGGGGTACTCAAATTACATTTACAGCGGCTCCTGCAGCTACTGATACTGCTTACATACAGTTTCTTGGACAAGCAATTGTTCAAAATCTTTTAGATGTTAATGGTGCAGAGTTTATTTTAGACGCTGACGCTGATACATCTCTAACAGCAGATACAGACGACCAAATTGATATTAAGATTGCAGGCGCTGATGATTTTCAATTTACAGCAAACAAGTTTAGTGTACTCACAGGAAGTAGTCAATCTTTTGCTGATAGTGCAAAAGGATTATTTGGTACTGGTGATGATTTAGAAATCTATCACGATGGTACAAACTCTTTAATTGCAAACAAAACAGGTGCTTTAAAAATTGCAACTGAAACATCTGGTATCGCTGTAACAATCGGACATACTACAAGTGAAACAACAGTCGCTGATAACTTAACAGTTACAGGTACATTGACAGTTGGTGGTACGGTTAACTTTGGTGACTTTGATATATCAAATGTTGGTAGTATCGCTCTTGATACAATTACAAATGATGGCACAGATATTACTCTAGACTCATCAAACGATATAGTTATAGACGCTGCTGGCGGCAACATAGAATTTAAAGACGCAGGTACTTTACAACTTACTTTAGATATGGATGGCACGGCTGGTGTTCAAATAATTCAACTCGGTGTTGACTCAGACGATTTAGTATTTAAACAATATGATGGTAATGAAGTAATCAGAATTGCTGATGACAGAGCATTATATTTCTTTGATAAAGGCGGTGAAAAAATATCGTCAGACGGAACAGATTTTACTTTCAACTCAGGTAATGATATTAACCTAACGGCTACAACCGATATTAATATACCTTCAAATGTAGGACTTACTTTTGGTAATGATGGAGAAAAAATTGAAGGCGATGGTACTGATTTAACCATTGCAGGAAACAATATTAATCTAACAGCTACAGCAGATGTAGTTATACCTGCCAATGTAGGAATCACATTTGGTACAGGAGAAAAGATTGAAGGTGATAGTACAGACTTAACAATCACATCAGGTGCTAAAATTAATTTAACTGCTACTTCCGATATACATATACCAAATGATGTTGGTATCGTATTTGGTGGCGACTCAGAAAAAATTGAAGGCGATGGTACTGATTTAGTTATTAGTGCTAACAACTTAACAATTGACGCTGCTGCTGATATCATATTAGACGCTGCTGGTAACGATTTTCAATTTAAGGCGAACGGTACACATATTCTATCAATTGTCAACTCATCAAGTGATGTAGTAATTAAACCAATTGCTGATACTAAAGATATTATCTTTCAACAAAGAGATGGTACTGAGGTCGCAAGAGTAGAAGATAATGGAACATTTAACATTGTTGATGATAAATTAGCAATTGATGGAACAGCAGTAACCGTAACTGCAACTGAAATTAATGCCGTTACAAGTAAGGCAACAAAAGGTTTTGCTATTGCAGCTGCAATAGTATTTGGTTAATGGGCAAAACCATATTAACAAAAGAAGAAAAAAAAGAAGTAATGAAACGAATGAAGTCAGATATTAAATCTGATTTTGTCGATTTGATTATTGAAATGAAAAAGAAAAAAAGGAGAAAAGTAAATGGCAACACCAAATTTAATTAATGTTGACACTATTACACCTAAAGTAGCGGTTGGTGCTGTTACCACAAGTAGAGCAACTATCGTAGATGTAACTGCTGAATACTGTGCTAAAATTAATTCTTTAATTATAGCAAATATTGATGGCACAAATGCTGCTGATATTACTGTAGAAGTAAGTGTGGATAATGGTTCAAACTATGTAAAAATTGCAAATACAATTTCTGTTCCTGCGGATTCTTCTTTATCTCTTATTGGTAAAGATAATGGATTCTATTTAGACGAAACAGATTTATTAGCAGTTACGGCTTCAGCAAATAGTGATTTAACATACTTGGTTTCATACGAAGAAATGAAAGACGCATAATAAGGAGTAACTGAATATGCCTAGTAACGGTGGTATTATAGGTCCATTAAATGTACCAGACCAAGATGGTAATACAAAAATTACTAGTCTTACATCTAGCGCTAATTTTACCGTTTCCCCAAATAACTCCCTTAGTACAGCAACTGTTTTAGTTGTTGCAGGTGGTGGCGGTGGACAAAACAATTCTGGAGGCGGCGGCGCAGGCGCTGGAGGTTTTAGATTAATTTCAAATCATCCTTTACCTGCTTCTGCTGTACCTGTTACAATAGGTGCTGGAGGTGCAAATAGTAATAGTATCGGCGTGTCTGGTGCTGAAGGCGGAAATAGTGTATTTGGTTCTGCAAGTAGTCCTATCACTTCAACAGGAGGTGGCGGAGGAGGTGCAGGATATATAGGTGGCGGTAACGCACCTGAAGGTGGCACACCAGGAGGTTCTGGTGGCGGTGGCGGTGCAAGAAGTGGTGCTGCTTCAGCGTCTGGTGCTTCACCAGGTGGTAGCGGAAACACTCCTCCAGTAAGTCCCTCACAAGGAAATAATGGTGGTCCAGGAAAATCTGCAGGTCCCTCTCCAGAAATGTCTGCTGGTGGTGGAGGCGGTGCAAGTGCTGTTGGAGGAACTGGTGCTGACGATGGTGGTGCTGGTGGTGCAGGAACAGATGTAACACCAACATTTGGACCTGGTTATGGTGATAGTGGATACTTTTCAGGTGGCGGCGGAGGCCTAAACCAAGGTCCTGCTTCAGATTTTGCTCCTGGTGGTGCTGGTGGCGGAGGACGAGGCGGAACTGGTGGTGGTGCTGGAAATGGTTCAGGTGACGCAAACACAGGTGGCGGCGCAGGAGGCGGTCCTGTTGCAACTGCAGGTGGATCAGGCGCTGTAATAGTTAAAGAAAGTGTAAAGCGAATTTCAGGTATCTGGACAATGAATGACGCTTATGAATATAAAAAAACAGATGAATGGGTAAATCCAGATTAAGGAGTAATAGATGGCACATTTTGCAGAATTAGATGAAGATAAAAAAGTAATAAGAGTTTGTGTTGTAGATAACGCTCATGTTCCTTCAGATAAACACGCTGATGGTGAAACTTGGTGTACTAACTTTTGGGGCGGAACATGGAAACAAACATCTTACAATAGTAATTTTAGAAAACAATTTGCAGGTATAGATTTTACATATGACGCAACAAAAGATAAGTTTATATCACCAAAACCTGCTGCTTCTTGGGCGTTAGATGGTAATGATGATTGGCAAGCACCAATTACAAAACCAGATGATGGTAAAATATATATATGGAATGAAACTGCTTATCAAGCAGATAATACAAAAGGTTGGGATTTACTAGAATAGTGGGCAATAGATTTAACAATGGCGGAGTAATTGGAACGGCAAATGTAATTTCTCGTGGTTCAGCAGTAACTACATTCAACTCATCAGGAAATTATAGTGTTCCTATAACTGTATCCCAAGTAAGGGTATTAGTAATCGCAGGTGGTGGATCTGGTGGTTCTGTTATAGGTGGCGGAGGCGGAGGCGGAGGCTTTCGTGATGTAGCTGGTGTAAAAGTGCAAGCAGGATCAACCACTCCTGTTACAGTAGGTGCTGGTGGTGCAAGTGCGAGTTACGGTAGTTCAGATAATAGTGCTGGTTCTAATTCAGTATTTGGGGGAATGCAATCTATCACCTCATCTGGTGGGGGTAGAGGAGGAACTCTAGGTCCCCCAGGTGGTCCTGGTGGTTCTGGTGGCGGAAGTGCATACAATACGACTAGTTTTGGAGCAGGAAACGCAGGGAGTTTTTCTCCACCCGAAGGCAATAACGGTGGTGGTGGTATGAATGGTAGTCCTTATTACTCAGGTGGCGGAGGCGGTGGTGCTGGTTCTGCTGGTACTGCTGGAGGAGCAACTGGTGGTAATGGGGGTAACGGTGCAGCTTCAGATATTACAGGATCATCTACAACATACGCTGGAGGCGGCGGAGGTTCTGGTTCAGGTAATTCATCTAATGATGGTGGTGCTGGTGGTCCTGGAGGAGGCGGAGTAGGCGCTACAGACACTAGTCCAAGAGCAGGTAATGGGTCAGCAAATACTGGCGGCGGTGCAGGTGGTGATACTAATAACCCTTCTCAAGCAAACGAAGGTGGCGATGGCGGTTCTGGAAAAGTCGTAGTCAAAGAACAATCAGGTTGTAGTGGTATGTGGAGTATGAAATCTCAATATAATGCAGCTCGTGGAGGTTACTGGCCAACTTAATTACTGATATTTTTAAACTACTATATAATAGAAAGGTGAATAGAATATGAATTTAGAATATTATTACTGGTATTTCAAATCGGCAATACCTCCTAAAATTTGTGATGATATCATTAAATATGGTAAATCTCAACAAGAACAGATAGCACTAACAGGTGATTACGATCCTAACAAAGTTAGTGATGATGATATTAAAGATGTTTCTAAAAAAAGAAAATCTAATGTTGTCTGGATGGATGATAGATGGATATATAAAGAAATACAACCTTATATTCATTCAGCAAATGAAAATGCAGGTTGGAACTTTCAATGGGATTATTCTGAATCTTGTCAATTTACAAAATATAGTAAAGAACAATTTTATGATTGGCATTGTGATTCATGGAGTAAACCATATAACAAACCAGAAGATTTAAATACTCATAATAAAATAAGAAAACTATCTGTAACTGTAAGTCTATCAGACGAAACAGAATATGAAGGTGGTGATTTTGAATTTGATTTTAGAAATGACGACAAAGGCGCAAATCAACCATTAATATGTAAAGAAATAAGACCAAAAGGATCAGTTGTAGTGTTTCCTTCTTTTGTGTGGCATAGAGTAAAACCAGTAACCTCTGGCACACGGTACTCACTTGTAATCTGGAATTTAGGATGGCCGTTTAAATGAAAAATAATTATAAAGTAATACGACAAGTAATATCAAAAGAGTTAGTAGATTTTATTTACTCTTATTTTTTAATGAAAAGAAAAGTAGCAAGAAAACTGTATGATGATAGGTACATATCACAGTTTAATTACGATTATGGTAGATGGAATGATGAACAGATTCCTGAAACATATTCTCATTATGCTGATATAGTAATGGAATCATTACTTGAAAAATTAACTGAACCTATGTCAAAAGAAACAGAATTAAAGCTAATACCTACATATTCTTATGCTCGTATCTATAAAAAAGGTGATATATTAGAAAGACACAAAGATAGATATTCTTGTGAAATATCTACTACATTAAATTTAGGCGGCGACCCATGGCCAATATACTTAGAACCATCTGGTAAAACAGATAGAGAAGGTATCAAAGTAGATTTAGAGCCTGGTGATGCTCTGATTTACAGAGGATGTGAAGTTGAACATTGGCGTGAAGCATTTGAAGGCGATAATTGTGGTCAAGTATTTCTTCACTATAATGACGCTTCTGGTGAAAAGGCTGAAGAAAATAAGTATGATAAGAGAGAATTTTTAGGACTACCTGGTTGGTTTAAGTCTTGATTGTATTATAAATATAATAAAGATTATAAAAGGTCTTATAAATAATAGTATAAATATTAAGTAAGGATAACAACAATGGCTAACGATTTTAAAAGATTTTGTACCCCCAATATTAGTAATAGTGGTAATTCAACGATTTACGCTGTTCCTGCTGGGGCAAGTAGTGCTGCTTTAGAGTCAATCGTTATTGGCATTACCTGTGCAAATAAAACAACCTCTGGTGTAACAGTAGATATTTTTATAGACAATGAAGATGGATCAAATGATGTATATGTTGTCAGAAATGCTAGTATTCCTGCAGGTGCTTCATTAGAAGTGATGTCAGGAAATAAACTAGTGCTACAAAACGATGGAACTAACGGCGACAATTTAGAAGCTCTTGCTAGTGCTGCTAGTTCTGTAGATATTACAGTTTCAGTATTAGAAGATGTATAAGGAATAATTAATGGCATACATAGGACAACAACCATTTCAAGAATTTACAAGTGTTCCAACAAAGGACTCTTTCACAGGTGACGGATCAACAACAACTTTTGACCTTGCGAATGATGTAGTTCGTGGTGCAGAAAATGCTCTAGAAGTTTTTGTCGACAATGTAAGACAAGAACCAGGTTCTGGAAAAGCATTTACATTAGGTGTTGACGGTAGTAATAACTATCGAAGAATAACATTCTCTGCTGCTCCAGCAAATAGTGCTTCTATCTATGTTATTAATGATAAAACAAACTTAACATCAATCGCACCAATTCAAACAGATTTCAATGGTGCAGAATTAGTTTTAGACGCTGACGCTGACACAACCCTTCACGCAGATACAGATGACGAAATAGATATAAGAATTGGTGGTAATGATGTTATCATGCTTAAACAATCTAGTGGTGATGGTATTATTACAATACCAACTGACGCTAAAGATTTACAATTTACACAATTCGACGGATATAAAGTTTTAGAAATAAATGACGCTGGGTTCGTGGGTGTTGGAGGAAACTCTAACGCAGCTGGTGAAATAAGAATTTTTGAAGATACAGATAATGGATCAAACTACTCAGGTTTTAAAGCAGCTGCAAGTACAACATCAAGTGTTGCATACACATTACCTGCTGCCGATGGTAGTTCAGGTACACATTTAACAACAGACGGTTCAGGTGCTTTATCTTGGACTGCTTCAGTTTCACTTGCAAACGATTCAAATAATAGAGTTGTAACAGGTACAGGTTCAGGATTAAATGGTGAAGCAAACTTAACTTTTGACGGATCAACTTTAGCAGTTACAGGTGCAATTACAGGTAGTGGAGACCTTACACTTCAAGATGATTTAATATTAGATTCAGATGCTGCTGTCTTATCTTTTGGTGAAGATAACGAAATAGCATTAACTCATGTTGCTGACACAGGATTATTATTAACAGATAGTGGTGGCACACCAACACTACAATTTCATGACGCAAATGAATCCATTTCGTCAGACGGAACAGATTTAACTTTAGCTGCTGGCGCTGATATTAACTTAACAGCAACAACAGATATTAACATACCTTCAAATGTTGGCTTAACATTCGGTAACGATGGTGAGAAAATAGAAGGTGACGGAACAGATTTAACTATTGCTGGTAATAATATTAATCTTACAGCGACTGCTGATGTAAATATACCATCAGGTGTAGGATTAACTTTTGCAACTGCTGAGAAAATAGAATCAGATGGTACTGACTTATCAATAACAGTTGGTTCAAATGGTGATATTAATATACCTGCGAACATAGGATTAACATTTGGTGATGATGGTGAGAAAATAGAAGGTGATGGTACTGATTTAACTATCACAGGTAATAACATTAATCTTACAGCAACTGCTGATGTAGTTATACCTGCCAATGTGGGAATTACATTTGGTACTGGCGAAAAGATTGAGGGTGATAGCACAGACTTAACTGTTACATCAGGTGCAAAAATTAACTTAACTGCTGCCTCAGATGTGCATATACCTAATAATGTAGGTATCGTATTTGGTGGTGATAGTGAAAAAATAGAAGGTGATGGTACTGATATGACTATTAGTGCTAATAATTTATTGATAGACGCAGCTGCCGATATTACACTAGACGCTGCTGGTAACAATTTTAAATTTTCATCTGGCGGCACACAAATATTAGATATTGCTAACAGTTCAAGTGATGTAATTATAAAACCAACTGTTGACGCAAAAGATATTATTATACATCAAGCAGATGGTACTTCATTAGTAGAATTTAATGATGGTGCATATAGTAAATTTACTGCTATGGCATATTTTCCAGAAGCAACACTTACAGACCAGGCAACAATTGCTTGGAATGTTCTTACCTCACCAGTTGCGAAAGTAACATTAGGTGCAAATAGAACATTGGGTGCTGCTACAGGTAGTCAGGCAGGACAGTTTGTATCATTATTAATTATACAAGACGGTACTGGATCAAGAACAGTTACATTTAACGCAGCTTACGAATTTAAAGATGACACAGCACCAACACTAACAACAACAGCTGCAAAAGGTGATTTATTTGTTTTCAGATATAACGGATCAAAATTTTTAGAAGTTGGTCGTAATACCAACTTAACATTATCATAGGAGAATAGAATGTTTGCATTAGTAGAATCAGGATCAATTACAAGTTATCTTAATGGTAACAGAGGTATTACCATAGGTGATAATCAATATCCTGCTAGCATATTTACTTTGTGGAATGAGAGTGAAAGAAATGCTATAGGCATTTATACGATAGAAATTGATGAAACAAATAAAAAAAATGAAGCATGGTATATCAATACTGATATATCTTATGCATTTGGTAGTGGTAAAGTAACTGGTTCTTATGGAACTGCAACAGCAAAAGCACACGCTGATACTTTATACACACAAGCAGAAGAGGATGCTGGTTTAGGCACTAAAGATGATGTTAAAACTGAAGGACTTAAAACAAAATTAATTAGAGCTGTTAAAGTTGACGCAGAAGCAGAATTAAATAAAACAGATTGGTACATCACTAGAAAAGCAGAAAAGTCAACAGCAGTACCTAGTTCAATCACAACACATAGGGATGCTGTAAGAACAAAACAAGCTTCAATGGAAACAGCAATCACTAATGCCTCCAACACAGCTGCATTAGAAACTCTTTATACATATACTACAACAGACGGAGTTACATCGAGACCATTAGGTGAGTTACCAAAACTATAAGATAGGAGATATATTATGTCATTTATTCTAGGTGCAGGCGATCCAACATCAGGATATGAAATAGAAAATTCAATGATGCTTAATAATGCAAGCACTAGTGGACTTCTTAAAACTTTTGACGCTGCTGGAAATAGAAGAACATTTACTTTTTCAACATGGTTTAAAGGTAGTGTATTTCCTCAGTTTTCTTATCTCACAGGTCAACAAACAGGTGGTAGTAATTATTGTCAATTTGGATCTGATGACACAGGATCATTTCGTATCCTTCAAGGCGATAACAGTATTAGAGCTGCAACAATAGCTGCATTTAAGGATCCCACAGCTTGGTATCATGTTGTTTTTGCTGTTGATACAACACAAGGTACAGCATCAAATAGAATAAAAATTTATGTAAACGGTATTCTACGAGAGTTATGTAGACCAGAAAATTTTACTACAGCTCCAGATTTGCCGAGTCAAAATTTAGAGTTATTTTATAATACTGGTGACGCATTTGGTGTAGGATTTAGGGGAGATACTGATACTCCACCTAATGGTTATATGGCAGAAACATTTTTTATAGATGGTTCACAATTAGCTGCAAGTAATTTTGGTGAAACAAATGATGAGGGTATTTGGATTCCAAAAGATTGCAAAGACGATTTGACCTTTGGTACTAATGGTTTTTATTTAGAATATAAACAAACAGGAACAAGTGCAAACTCTAGTGGTAAAGGTGCTGACACATCTGGTAATGATAATCATTTTGATGACAACAATATGGGTACAGAACATATTACAACAGACACACCTACAAATAATTTTTCTATTCTTAATTTTCTTACAAGACCTGCGGGTTCAACAGGATTAACTTTACAAGAAGGTGGTACGGCTCTTCATGGAAATCAAACAGACTCTGGGTTCAAAGGAACAATAGGCGTTTCTACTGGTAAATGGTATTGGGAAGTAAAAGCTACTGCCGCTTCAAATGGTTCTGACAGAGTATTAGTTGCAACCGAAGATGTTAGACAGATTACAAGTGCAACAGATCCTAGTTCAGAGGGTATTTTTGGAATACAAAGTAATGGTAGTGGTAATAATATTAACTCATATACAAATGGTACATTCTCAAACAACAACAGCCTTCAAGGTTATGATGATGATACCATTATTTCAGTTGCGTTAGATTTAGATAATTATGAATTATATTTTGCTATTGATGGCACTTACAAAAATTTAGCAAATCAAGCATCAAATCCTGCAAATCGTACAAATCCAGCATTTGCAAGTTTACCGTCTGATGGCAGATTTTTCTTTCCTTATGTAGAAAATAGGTCCAATGCAACACCAACATCAATTGTAAATTTTGGGCAACCTTTTTTTAGTATATCATCAGGTAATTCGGATGCAGCTGGTTATGGTAATTTTGAGTATGCACCGCCATCAGGATTTTTCTCATTATGTACAAAAAATTTAGCAACAAAAGGATAACAAATAAATATGGCATATACAACAATAGATGATCCGTCGGAATACTTTCAAATTCTTGCCTACACAGGTAATGGTGCTAATAATAGAGCATTAGTAAATACTGGTAATTCAGATATGCAACCAGATTGGTTGTGGATAAAAAGAAGAAATAGTGCCGAAGATGCTGCTATGTATGACAGTTCTAGAGGTATTGATGGTAGTGGTAACTCTTTGAGATTAAGACCTGCTAGAGATGATGCTGAAATTACAGGTGACACCTCATTAGATTCTTTTAATTCAGATGGATTTACAATTGATAGTGGTGACCAAGTTAATGGTAACAATAGTACCTATGTTGCTTGGCAATGGAAAGTAAATGGCGGAACAGTTGCAACAAATACAGCAGGAACAAATATAGATACAACAGAGCAAGTTAACGCACTAGCAGGAATTTCTATACTAAAATATGTAGGAACAGGAACAGATAATGATTCTCTTGGTCATAGTTTAGGGGCAGCTCCTGATGCTGTGATAATTAAAAATAGAGATGAAACTAATGGATGGCAAACTTTTCATAAAAATAATACAACTGATCCTAAAACAGATGTTTTAAATTTAAATAGTAATAATCCTACAACCGATAATGATACTGTATGGTCCGATGTAGCACCCTCATCAAGTGTTATTACTTTAGGAACTAATGATGGAGTAAGTAAAGGTAGTGTAAATTATGTTGGTTATGTTTTTAAAGGAATTAAAGGTTTTAGTAAATTTGGCGGCTACACAGGAAACGGAAATGTAAAAGGAACATATGTTCATACTGGCTTCCAACCAGCATTAATTATAGTAAAAAAAGTTGATGAAACACAAAACTGGCCTATGTTTGATACAACATTAAGACCTAGAAATCTTGATAGTGGGGCTGTTGATGGTAATGATTTTATGTACGCTGATTTAGCAAATGCTGAGGATCAAACACCACAATTTGAAATTTATTCTAATGGGTTTAGGCCCACTATGACCTCTGATTTAGCAAACGGAGATGGACACCCCTATGTTTACTTTGCATGGGCAAAACACCCTTTTGTTACATCTAAAGGAACACCAATAACTGCTGGTAGATAAGTATAAATAGTTATAAATATAGTTAAAGGACAAACATGGCATTAACAAAAGCAACACTTATAGACTTAAATTCTAATGAATTGATACTCGATTTAGACGCTGATACTAGTATCACGGCTGATACAGACGATACAATTCACTTTAAAATTGCAGGTGCTGATGAGATAGTAATGACGGGCACTGCCCTTACCCCAGCTGTGGCTGACGGTTCTTCATTAGGTTCAACAGCACTCGAATGGTCAGATTTGTTTCTTGCAGATGGCGGTACAATTAAATTTGGTGCAGACCAAGATATCAATATTACTCATGTTGCAGATACAGGATTAACTACTAATGCTGACTTTACTGTCGGAGATGATTTATTTGTTTCTGGTGGTCTTATTGACCTTAAAAATACTGGTACAGTTTCAACGATAAAATTTTATTGTGAGAGTTCAAATGCTCACGCACAATCACTTGTAGCCGCACCACACTCTGAAGGTGCTACAAATACTCTTACACTACCAGGTACTGGTGGTAATGCTCGTTTAGTTTCAACAACTTCAACAGCAACACTTACAAACAAAACATTAACAACTCCAGTAATCGCTGAGATAGATTCAGGTGCTGATATTACTTTAGACGCAACTGCTGATATCGTATTAGACGCTGCTGGTGGTAATATAGAATTTAAAGACGCAGGTACTCTACAATTAACTATCGACATGGATGGTACTGCTGGTGTACAGATAATTAAACTAGAGGTAGATACTGATGATTTAGTATTTAAACAATACGATGGAAACGAAGTAATGAGAATTGCTGACGATAGGGCAGTTTACTTCTTTGATAAAGGTGGAGAAAAAATATCCTCAGACGGAACAGATTTCACATTTAATTCGGGCAACGATATAAACTTAACAGCAACAACTGATATTAACATACCTTCAAATGTTGGCTTAACATTTGGTGATGACGGAGAAAAGATTGAGGGTGATGGTACTGACTTAACAATTGCTGGTAACAATATTAACTTAACTGCTGTTGCAGATGTAGTAATACCTGCAAACATAGGTTTAACTTTTGGTACTGGCGAAAAAATTGAAGGCGATAGTACAGATTTAACAATCACTTCTGGTGCAAAGATTAATCTTACAGCAACCTCAGATGTACACATACCAAACAATGTTGGTATCGTATTTGGTGGTGATAGTGAAAAAATCGAAGGTGATGGTACTGATATGACTATTAGTGCTAACAACTTGACAATAGACGCAGCTGCTGATATTACATTAGACGCTGCTGGTAACAATTTTAAATTTTCATCTGGCGGTACACAAATATTAGATATTGCTAATAGTTCAAGTGATGTAATTATAAAACCAACAGTTGACGCAAAAGATATCATCATACATCAAGCAGATGGCACTTCATTAGTAGAATTTAATGATGGTGCATATAGTAAATTTACTGCTATGGCATATTTTCCAGAGGCAACACTTACAGACCAGGCAACGATTGCTTGGAATGTTCTTACCTCACCAGTTGCGAAAGTAACATTAGGTGCGAATAGAACATTGGGTGCTGCTACAGGTAGTCAGGCAGGACAGTTTGTATCATTATTAATTATACAAGATGGTACTGGATCAAGAACAGTTACATTTAACGCAGCTTACGAATTTAAAGATGACACAGCACCAACATTAACAACAACAGCTGCAAAAGGTGATTTATTTGTTTTCAGATACAATGGATCTAAATTTTTAGAAGTTGGTCGTAATCAAAACTTAACGCTATCATAGGAGATATAGAATGTTTGCATTAGTAGAATCAGGTAGTATAACAAA
>Ga0208134_1000331_pt1 | contig 31023 bp, 44 predicted proteins | sample VirMetDEL_Mar_31_FD_184515 | JGI IMG/M metagenome (GOLD analysis project Ga0208134, IMG submission 184515) | Aqueous microbial communities from the Delaware River and Bay under freshwater to marine salinity gradient to study organic matter... | ecosystem: Environmental > Aquatic > Marine >...
TCTTTTAAATTTTAGTTTAGGAAATACTGAATATATATAGTTATACTGAGATGGTTTATCACTAAAAAGATTCCAATATTTATTGGTCGTCTCATTCACATAATCATTTAGCTCCTTCGAGTACATACTCGTCCATCTATTAACCATAAATAGATTAAATTGCGACTCATCATCGCAATTCATGTCTGCCTTTTTCTTACTAAATAAGAGACCGTTTAAATATTGAAATAGATTCATTTATAGATTGATCTTAGTAGTAGCAATAAACATATCATCTACCATCGCATAAAAAAGATCAATAATATCTTGCATAAATTCAGTAGTTTGATCATCAGTTAAACCTGTACTATATGCAAAGTTAGGAGCTTTACGACCTGCATTAACATTAATACCTGTATGTCCGATTGCTACACTATCTTTCGAATATGTAATACTTACACTACACTTACCGACCTTCTGTAATGTACCATCGCTACCTTCAAACTCAGCATGTACCATCAAATCATCTCCGTCTACTTCAATAGGCTTCTTAATATATTTAGAAGAAAGTACATTAGCAATTTGAGTGTTAAACAATCGCTGAAACGCTACAGCACCTAACTTATCTAGATTAGGAATCTCCCAGCAGAAGTTAATAGCATCATCACTATATATATAGTCACCTTGAAGTACATCTTCCTGATCGATCATACCATCGATACTCACATCCATCGGGCATCTAAAAGCGATAATATTACCAATTGGTAGCGTCTTGTTACGAAAATAATCGTAAGCAAATCTCTTATGAATTAACGGGCCATCATAAACCTTAATATCTTTAATAATCATACACTAATTATAGTATATAAATAACTTTTATCCAACCACTAAATTACTTCTTCTTAAAATTTCTTTATATAACCAACTCGTTTTTATAACATTAACGTTATCTAAATCTGATTGATTCATTTGCTTATTGTAGCAATTAATAATAAATTTTTTTCTTTCATTATCATCTAAAAAGCGTCTAGACGGTAATCCAATTCCACATGTTATAACCCTTTGATGATATAAAAGTGTTTCAAATAAAACTGTAGAATTTATACCAATGACTTTATCAGCATATGGTATATATGAATGAACATCACCACTTACCTTAATCAATCTTTCTGATTTTGGTATTTTTGGACTAAATTGAGGGTGAGGTTTATATAAAATGTCTACATTGCTATTAGTATAAATTGTTAAAACATAATCTAGAAGTTCATACATTGTTTTGAACGGTGATAATTTTTGTATTTGTGTATCACCTTCATCTTGTAATGGTACAAATATATAATTTTTATCATGTAATCTCGGTTTAATATACTTTTTTTGTATTGACTCAAATAAAGTGTTATCTAGTTCCACATTATCGAGATTTTCAACAACATTCATCGAAACAAAATTTGTACCGCAAGCATCAAAATAGCATGTCGAATAATGATCGAAAAAACCTAATTCAGCAAAAATAAATTTTTCACGTCCATATATTTCTATCATTTTTTGATCACCTTCTGAAATACCGTTCCAAGTAAAAATAATATCTGGGTTTATGTCATTTATTTTATGAACCTCGTCTGATACTAGCAGTTTATTAGACCGTATCCTTTGAGTAGCTGCACTATGGCAAAAATAAGCACATTTATGACCTAATTTTTCTAAGCTATCACCCAGATCGTTAAAGAAACCACCGATAGCAGTCCAGCGTTCTGGTCTATCTTTATTACCTACACCTACATGGAATAATATGTTCATAATTTTTTTATATACTTTGCAGGGGAACCCCCTGTAACTTGATTTGGTTGAATATCTTTATTTACAAATGAATTTGCCCCTACGATTACATTTTTTCCAATCGTAACCGGGTTTATTGTGCAATTTGCACCAAACCAACACCTACCCTCAATAGAAAGTGTACCTCTAGTTAATGCTGAATCATAAAAGCTGATATTTTCATCTATCCTATGAGATGATGCTAAAAATACACAATGCGGGCCAGCTATAATATCGTCACCAATATTAATTGTACCTGTACATTGTATAAATGAATTATAACCTATAACGACGTTGTTACCAATAGTTATATTACCAGCGCCGAGTTCAATAACTGTATAATCCCGTATTTGAACATTATTACCAATAGTTATATTACCAGCTCCGATAAATTTAACTGTATCAGCAATATAACTGCCATGACCTTTTATTATATTAACTGCCATATTTTTTTCTCAATTCAATTATATCACCACTACTTATTAAATCCACATATTCGTTAATTTTTGTATCTTCCCAATCCCACCATTTAATATCTAGTAAGAATTTAACATCAGTATCGCTAAATCGTTGCCTTATAAACTTCATTGGAGCACCTACAGCAATAGTATATGGTGGTACATCTTTACTAACAACTGTATTTGTACCGATACATGCTCCATCTCCAATTTTTACTCCGCTCATTATCATAACCCCCTTACCTATCCATACATCATTACCAATAGTTATATTCCGTGGACTTCTTTTATAAGGTATTATTTTTTTTGCATTTGACCATTTATTTTTAAATGCTTCAAATGGGTATGTTGTAATCCAATCAGTATTGTGACTCCACCCAATAACCATTACTTCTACACCTGAACCGATAGAACAAAAATTACCTACAGTAATGTTATCTAATAAATGATCACCTTCGATAGAAATAAATCCATATGAATGCTTACCGATAGTATATTTGATAGTATTTTGTCGATTACCAACATTTATTATATTAACTGCCATATTATTTTATTATTTGCCCCATTTTTCGTTAAAAACATTTAATTGATTTTCCATCATATCACGTTTTTTACTATCTGGAATTGTACTATAAGATTGACTAACCATATGATATACTTTTGAGTTTGTTATTAATGCATTTTTAATATTTTTATTTTGCAGGGTTAATGAAATATCATTATCCTGATACCAAAATTTAAACCTCTCATCAAATAATTCACACTTATTAATAGTATCTCTCTTTAAAATCATACACCAACCGGTTATTTCAAAAGACGTCCTGTAACCTTCATAAAAATCTTTTTTACCGTCAATTATTTGACCTGATTGAGCTGAAAGTTTTTCTTTAGCTTTATGCCAATTTGGTTCATATGGACAAAACATACCATAACCAGGATTTTTATTATCAAAATCAATTATCTTACTAAACCAGTTTTGTGTGAATATGACATCATTATTTGCTATAATAATCCAATCATTCTTACATTCTTCTAAGCCATAATTTAGAAATTTATTATAATTAAATTCTTCATCTTTAGTTATCACTTTACAATCATGGTACCAAAAACCTTCATTTTGATATTTTGAATTACTCTCAACTATTATAATATTAAAATCGACACAAGACGTCTGATAACCAGATTGCGACATACGTAAAGTATTAATAGCACGTTGCGTATTACCATACTGTTCAATATTAACGGTGTTGGATAAAAAGATAACATCTATTTTCATTTCTTTACTTTCTTTAAAAATTCAATAACTTTATTAACAGGTGTATCTGGTACGCATTCACTCCATGCTGGCATTGCACCGTGCTTTCTTTTAAAAATATAAGCGCTGTCAATAATACTTTGCTGCCAGTCATCACCTCTTCTTATAGATGAACTATCTTCACTGCATGCTTGTTCTTCTATGTAATCTAAGCTATTAGCCAAATCAGACCACCACCAGTAAGGTGTACTATAACCAGCTTTAGCTAATCTATATGAATGATCTACATGTTCAAAATTATTTTTATCAAATTCCTCGTCAAATATACCTACATCTTTTAAACATTTTTTAGTATAAAAGCATACTGCACCAACAGAGTGTTGATTTAAAGAAATTTTAACATCACCGTAATCAATTATTTTACGTGGTTTCGGTTTACCTTTACTTATATTACCTTTATTCGCTGGTCCGTGATAAGCAAAGGACATATGTTCTATACCAGTAACTTTACTAGCTTTAATATATTCGTTAAAAACGTTACCCTTGAATCTCATATCATCTTCTACAAGGAAAATGTAATCACAACCCCTATCCAATAACTCTTTAAGAGCTTTATTTTTACTTTTACATACACCTATGTTTTTTTTGTTATTAATAATATCACAATCATAAAATGTAGTGATAGGCTTATCACCATCATTAACAATAATAATCTCATCATACCATTCTGAACATATGCTCTTAACGCAGTTTGCAAGAAATTCATTTCTGTTGCATGTTATTATACCTATACCAATCTTTGACATTATATATATTTTATATTAAATAATTAAAATGTCAAATGAAAAGATTAGTTTAAAGCAATTACCCATTATTTCTGAAATAAACAATGGTGATTTAATTTTAGTTGAAACAGCAGCTGCTACAAACACACTTGATTTTAAAGATTTTGTGATAGGTTTAGAAAATACTACATTTGCATCTACTATCAGTTCACATACAACTGAAATTGATAGTATTTCTAGTATAATTGAAGATCAGTTTTTTATAAATGATAATTTAAATACCAATGGACCTGACTTATTATTATCAGCAGGTGGTAATGATTTTAAATTAATTGAATCAAAATTGTTACCTATTAATATTACAAAGGGTGGTAATATTGAGGAATATTATATGTTATTAGTCGGTAAGAATGATATGGATGTTATATTATCACTACCTTAAAGGTTTAAGTTATTTAACTTATTAAATTCTTTAATTTGTTCTAACTGCTCTTTTAGAGCTTTTTCGTTATCAATTGTTTCAGATTGTTGTTTAAGTAATTGTTCCATTAAATCTAAATTTTCTGGGTTAAATAATTCTGATTGATCGCCTTCAATTATATCACCATCAACATCCAGATATAACTTTAACATTTCTAATCTTTCACGTTGATTACCGAATACTTCAATTAAAGCAGGTGAATCGTCTCTTGGAAAAAATGGATTTTCTTGAGGGTGTTGCTGATATTGAGCTTGTATAGCTTTAAAGATATAATCAATTTCCTTAATATAAATTTCATCAGTTTCTCTTACACCATCATCTTCAATTTTAATATTATTAAATTTTGTAATTGGTAAAAAGAAGATTATATCTAAATGCTTCATACTCTCTGATACTAATGGTATACATTTAGTAATAAATTCTTCATCAATATCACCAACACCTTTTTCTAGACACCATAGAGAATATACGAGATTATCAATAGGACATCTATCCATAATTACATTATCATCAGCACTAAATGTCTGCATTTCATCAATCATATGATTAAGAATTTTCCATTGAGTATCTTTTGTAGCATTTTTACTATGCGGTAATTTTTCAGATACTAACTTATCTCTATATGTAGAGCTTTCAGTTTTATAATTTGACCATTCCTGTAAGAAATCATTAATTAGAGTAGTCTTACCTTGATTACCGGTTCCGCTTATTGCAATTCTCATATATTTATTTTAATACCTAAATTTGACTTTTCAAGTCTATATACTATAATTGTTATATAATGGTTATATTTAATGAAGAAAAACACAAGTACGTTGATGATGAAACTGGTAAAGAGTTAATCTCAGCTACTACCCTACTCGGTAAATATAAACCTGCGTTCGATTCAATAGGCAATGCTACTCGGGTAGCAGCTAGAGAAGGTGTAACTGTTGACTTTATACTTGAGGAATGGAATACCGAGAAAAATAGAGCTTGCGATTACGGTACTCATATTCATAAAGTAATGGAAGATTTTTTAGGTGAGGATAAGCGTGAAGAAGAATATACTACATTATATGACTCATATAAGAAGTGGGAGTATATATTTAAAAAGTTTCCGAAGTTAACTTGCGAAATGAGATTGCATAATATCGAGCTAAATATTGCTGGTACTGCAGATTTAATTTATGAGAATTCAGAATATTTTTATGTAGGTGATTTTAAGACAAATAAAAACTTTAGATTCTTTAGTGAATATAACGAGTTCTTTAAAGCTCCTGTTGAGCATTTAGGTGTATGTGAATTTAATACATACTGCTTACAGCTTTCATTATACGCATACTTATATGAATTAAGTAGTGGTAAGAAGTGTAGCGGGTTAGTTGTCTTCTATAAAAATAAAGATGACACTTGGTACCCTATTCGTTTAAACTATATGAAGACAGAGATTAAAACTCTTGTTGAAGATTATAATAAAATAAACGTTTAAATCTCACCATCAAGCTCCTCTTGATCAGGAGTCTTTTTACGTGGCTTTAAGAAAGCTAAATCCTTTTTAGACCACTTACTTAGTGGTAATTTAAATAAATCTCTTTCTGAAACAAATCTAAAGCTTTTATGTTCCAAACTTAATTTAATAATACTGGTATTTATATAACCTCTATATAAAACACGAGAACTATTAGATGATATTTGATTTATTTTTTTAATATTTACCCCAGTTTCTTCAAAGAACTCTCTCTTTGCTCCATTGTTTGGACTTTCACCTCTTTGTATATGACCACCCGGTAATTCAAATTGACCATTTTGCTTTTGAAGCATTAAAAATTTATTATTAAAGGTCGAAATAATTTTAGATACTCTATTTGTATCGATTTTTTTACTATTAGGTATATCTAAATTGGTTAAATTGTTAGTAATCACATAAATATTTAATACAATAAAAATGATATGTTTGGACTTATTACAATGTTACTTAGTACTCTTGGCGCAACCGGGATGGGGTCAACCCTTAAAATCATCGCCGGTATTTTTGATCGGATCGGTGCTGCAAAAGAATCTAAAGAGAAGCGTGAGATACTCAGAGAAATGGACTTACGTAAAGCTGATGTTGAGTTTCAAAAAGCAGTTTTTGGAGAAGCTAATAACGATAACAGCGCTTTTACTCGCGGTACACGTCGTCTTATTGCTCTTATCGGGATGCTCAACTTTTTCGTCATCTCGGTTCTCTGCACCGTCTGGCCGAGTGTTGAACTCCTCACCTTCAACCCACCCGAAAATAAAGACTATTTCTCCTTCTTATTCGGGCTCATCAAAATACCTATGGGATCAGAAACCGTTGTGGCAATTACCACCGGTCACATTGCATTAATATCTATTACAATGTTAGGAGCTATTATAGGATTCTACTTTACACCTGGTGGTAGAAAGTAAAAAAAACCTACCGGTATGGTAGGTTTGAATTAAAAGAAAAAACGTATAATCTACTTTTTCTTTGTAGTCTTCTTTTTCTTTAATTTTGCTGCTAATTCTTTAGCTTCTTCTTCAGCTTTTGCTGCAAACTTTAAAGTATCCTTAACGATTTGCTCAGACTTTGCAGTATTATTGCGGAATGTAAGTGCACCAGTAATAAAACCAGCAATGAAGATTGTTAATGTAACTAGAATATCCATAAGATAATTATTTAATCCTAAATATGTATATATTCAACAATAAATAATAATATGAATAAATCAGAATTGAAAAAGCTTTCTAAGATTGAGTTAGAGAAGTTAGGTAGAACAAAAGGTGTTGAATTAGATAGACGATTTAATAAAAAAACATTAATTGAACAGATAGCTAGTCTTTTTACAAAAGAGCCTGCAGTTACAACTCCGGTAGAATTAGCAAAACCAGTTAAAGCTGAGACAACATCGCGAAGCTTTCGTGTAAGTCCTGGTAAATCTAACGCATAATTTATTAAATAATAATATGAGTAATTTATCTTTTAATAATGAGATTGTTTTTGGTGCTGGATCTGCAACTGACGGTGTCTCGGGTATAGCAGGTAACAATACTTCAAAAATTCTTTATAACGCTGATGATAAGGGTACTAATACTACCGTTGTTACAACATCTGCTACATTAAATGGGACTGAATATGAATTAGATTTATTTGCTGGTTATAATGGTAGTACTTTAGCTATTATTGATAAAGATCGCTTTTCAACACAATTTGTTTTTGCATCAGGCGCATCAACTCAAACAGAAACAGCTTCTGGTTTTATTTCAGTCAGCCCTACACTTAGGAGATTACATCAATTAGGTTACGTTTAAACAACAATTTATAGATAGTAAAAAAGCCGTAATATATATTACGGCTTTTTTTTATTAGACTTTAAGTGCCATATCCCAGATGACTAACTGCAATCTCGGACTAAACTTAAGCGTATGTTTCTTACATAACTCAGCTACCATTGCAGATTTAGCAGTATGCTCTTCTCTACTACCGCAACAAGGCATTAACCATACTCGCTCTCTGCTTACTAAACCAATATCGATATATTTCTCAAATAGTTCCTTTTCATCTTCTTCACTATTAACGACAAACTTAAAGCATGAGCCGAGTTCGTTATGATATTTTAATACTTCAGGTTTATATCTAAGTCTTTCTGCATCACCATTATTACTCATCTTAGGAGATACAGTAAATGTTGCGTTATAAACTGAAGCCCAATCAGGAAGAGGCATTAATGAACCGTTCGTTTCGAAATCAATACGAGGTGAAAATTTAAACCTATCAATAAATGATATTAACCAACTCATTAACCTCTTTTGCTGCAGCAATGGTTCTCCACCGGTAATCTTTAGTATAGCACCGTCCTTAAGATTCTGTACAAAACCATTGTTCTCATAGTAATTATTAAGTTCATCATATGTATAACGATTTTTAACTGACCATGATACAAACGAATCACAACCATGAGGTGAATCTTCGGATGCAAACCCTTTACAAGTAAGATTACACATCGATAATCTCATAAACACGGAAGGTTCCCCTATATATTTACCTTCCCCTTCAATCGTATAAAAAACATGATCATCACTCAAGCTTAGCGTCTTATTTAAATCTACCATACACTAATTATATAATAGTTCCGGTTCAAATCAAGTTGAATACTATATTTAATTACAGATAACTGTTAACAAATACATTTTTTTACATGTAAAAATTTTATAAATATATGTATATGGCAACAAAAAAAACTACTCGTAAGAGTACTAAAACGGTAAAGAAACAACCCATAGCACAAACAGATTTAAATTTTGAAATACCAAAAGATGGTTGGGATTTAGATTTTAAAATAAAACAGGAGTATGATTTAACTCCAAGACAGCAGGAGTTTTTAAATGCTACACTACAACAAACTAATAAAATGTGTATTGTCGATGGACCTGCAGGTACAGCAAAGACTTATTTAGCTGTTCTTGCTGCTTTAAAGCTTTTAAATACAAGAAGTGTTAATAATATCATATATATTAGATCAATCGTTGAGAGTGCTTCTAGAAGTATGGGAGCTTTACCTGGTGAATTAGAAGATAAGTTTGCACCATGGTCAATGCCTCTTATTGATAAATTAGAAGAGGTGTTAGTTGGTAATACTGGTAATAACTTGTTATCTAAAGGTTATATTAAGTGTATTCCAGTTAACTTTACTAGAGGTTTAACGTTTAAAAACGCATGCGTGATAATTGATGAAGCGCAAAACATGACTAACTCGGAATTAACTACTATATTAACACGATTTGGTGTAGATAGTAAGTATATTGTTGTTGGTGATACCTTTCAAGCTGATATCGGTGAAAAAAGCGGGTTTAAAGGTATATATAAAGCTTTTGATGACCCAGTTTGCACCGATGAAGGTATTAATACCTTTAAATTCGATGGAGATGATATAGTTCGAAGTGAAATCTTAAAGTTTATCGTCGAAAGACTCAGTACCGTTAAGTAATTCTTTCATCGCTTGCTCTAACCCGACTGGTTGTACATTAATAACCGGTTCAGGTACCCTTTCTTTAGTCTCTGCAGGTGGTTTAATTGCTTGTTGTATCTGAGAGAAAACATTTGTTTCTAGCTCTATAGATTTAGGATCTCTTTCCCGCGTAGCTGGCATACTACCAGCAAGTCCAGACATTCCTATAGAATTCTTTTGTACTTTATTTGAATATATGTCCCCCAAGCTCATTAACTTTTATTCCCCCATGATGTACCTGCAAATGGATCACCAAAACCTGTACTTTTCTTATTATATAAACCTGATGCTGGGTGAGGTTTTTCTATAACTGGTTTAACTTCAGCAGCTGCTTTAACCTCTGGTACTTCAGTAATATTATTTCCAATTACTACAGTATTCGTAGTGATTTCTGATACCGGTTCAGATATTTTTTCTTTTTGTATAATTTGTAGTTCATCTTGTTCATATATAGCACTATTACCTTCATGCTCCCATACTTCAACTTTAATAAGACGTACGCGGTTATCAGTTGTATCATTTACATATTCACTAACTGTATTATATACCCATTCAGCGGTCCTTTCAATACCAACACCTTTTTTAGCAATGCGAAGATCAATCATACCTTTAGTAGACATCAACTCAAACATACTTAATTCAGGGTCATCAGCTGCTACAACAGTTGTATGGTCAAATTGCTTCTCTAATAATTTCTTAATCTCTCTACAACCACCAAAATCAAATACCCAATTTTTATCATCTAATTCATCAGCTGTAAACCATAACTTACATTGTAAACGATAACCGTGAATTAACTTACAATGACTATCTGCTCTCCATTGACGAAAAGCAGTTGATCCCATAGGAATAATTTTAGTTGATACATATCTCATATATATATTATGAAGTATATATTGTATTATTCAACTATTAAATTATTTTTTTTAAAAAAGTGGATTAATATTTCTAATGATTTATAATACCTTTAGGTGGAAGGGAGGAGATGATTTAAGTTATTTTCTGAAATAATCTATATCCTTTATATTACCCTTATTAATGGTATAATTTGAACTCGATTTTTTACGCGTATCATTAACAGTTATCTTATCATCACTCACACTAATTATTTTTACAATGCGCGCAACGTTATCTTGATCCTTAGCTAACGTTAATGCAATAGTATCACCAGATTTAATGGTATTTAATATATTATCACGCTTACTTAAATTATTATTTGAGGTTGTTTTAGGTGCTGATGAAGGTAAGATTGTAGAAGATTTAACATAATCACTAGTAGCTGGTTTTTGTGGTTTACGTTTTAATTCCTGTTTTAATTTTTTCGTTTTAAGCCTTTCTTGTTTAGTCTTTTCTCTCTCACGTTGCATTCGAGCTTTTTCAGTCTGAGCTCCTCTATAACCTTTACCACCTGCTGCAGCTATATCACCGATACCTTTTGCTAATTTAAATGGTGCTTTTACAACATTACCTACACCGCGCGCGATACTTCCTAAAATACTACCTCCGGAGCGGCGACCTCTTCCTACTGGTTTTGAATAACGACTAGGACTATTTTCATTTAGTATTTTATTAAACTGACCATTTTTATAACATTTTTCAACTATATTTTCGTTTAAGTTAAATATTTTTTCAGCTTTTGTAAATAATTCTTTATCGGTCATTGAAATATTTAATCAATAATATATAATATATGTATGTCAGATAGAGTTAAAATTACGAAATTACCAACAGCTAACGGTAATATGCCGTTAACAGATAACGAAAAGGCGGATGTCATCAATGATGCTACATTTGCTTATGAAAAATTCCTGGATGCATTACGTATTGATTGGCGTAAAGACCCTAATAGTGATAATACACCTAGACGTGTTGCAAAAGCTTATGTAAATGATATTGCAGCAGGTTGCTATAATGAATTACCTAATATTACTGCATTCCCGTCTGATGGATATGATGGGATGGTATTTCAAGGTGGTATACCAGTTAAGAGTTTATGCTCTCATCATCACCTCGCTTTTACAGGTAGGTGTCACGTTGCTTATATTCCATCTGCAGACGGAAAGGTTATTGGATTGAGTAAGCTTAATCGGATTGTTGAGCATTACGCTCGTCGACCTCAGATCCAAGAAGGTCTTACAGTTCAAATCCATGAAGCTATTAGCAAGATTTGCGAAGGTAATAAAGGTGTTGCAGTGATGTTAACTGCAACTCATACATGCGCATGTCTCAGAGGTGTTAAGCATGATGGTTGCGAGATGAAGACATCAAAGCTTACTGGTGACTTTATGAGTGATTCATCTACTAGAAGTGAATTCTATCAGTTTGTAGCTGATATGAAGAGTTAATTAGTCTAAATTGTTTTGCTTGGTGACGTCGATGACGCCGCCAAGCTCTTCAATAAAATCCTTACCAACGAGTATTTTATACTCGTTTTCTGTTCTATCACCTATAGAGAATTTTGTATTAGGGTGTAATTCATCACCTATTTTAATATCAAACTCTACAACCGGTCTTTGCTCTATATTACCTGATCCGATATTAATGTCGATTAACTCAACTACTGGTTTGGTAATCGTCTGCCCATTAACAGTCTCAAACGTAGCTTTATCACCATTATGGTCTATATTTACACCATGTAAGACATTGTAAGCCCCATTGCCGCTATCAATCTTAGCTTCAATGGGACCTAGTTCTTCAAACTCTATGGTTTCTATTAATCCAAGAGGTTTGTTTGATTCAAAATAATGTTTAAAGGTAATCACATTATTATTTATGCTTTACCTTCGTTCTTCTTCTCTTGAATTTGCTTACGAATATCTTTCGTAAGTTTTGCAATCTCTAGAAGAGCCTTCCTAGCTCTTGTACCTGCAGCTCCTACCCCCTTCTCGTTAAATTTTTCAATTTCTTCTTGAAAAATATTATACTGTTCTGTTAGATCATTAATAAGTTCTGTATTCATAATAATATACTTACATTTTTTTAAAAATAAAACAACCTTAGTTATAAAATTTATATCTAGATTTACCTATAGCTCCTCTACCATACCAATTCAACTTTGGATTATTTCTTATTTCCTGTACATCAATTAAGTTTAAAGGTAAAATAAATCTTTTTTCAAAAGAACGGTCATGTTCAACATCACCTTCAGTATTAGTATAACCTGGATCAGTATATCTATTTTTTTCAGATGAATGCCATAATTGAAAGAAACCAACAGAATAACCTATATGTGGTAATCCCATCATTATACTAGTATCGTTATAATTTTCATCATATCTCCTACTACCGTAAATTGTTTCTTTATCATTTACATATTCATCTATGATATTATAAAAATTTTCAGGAAGCTTGATATCACTATCTAAATGTAAAACCCAATCAACTGGATTTATATATTCTAAACCTTCATTAATAGCTTTACATTTTGCAAATTGTGCATTTTGATAAATTTTTTCACTGTATATATATTCTATATTATTATCTTTACATATATTAATGGTTTTACTATCATCTTTATGAGTTATAATTAACCAGCTATTTAATATTTCTTTATTAGAAATTATTTTTAATAGGTAATCACTATAATCAATTGAAACTGTTACTGCATCTATTTTCATAAATCAAAAATATCGACTCTATCTTTACCGTAAAAGTTTTTAAATCCTTTTTTATTCAAAATTTCTCTATACAACGGTGTTTCGTAATTATATGGAAAACAAAATATATCTGGTATATAACCTAATTTTTGTTTAAAATCCTGTAACATATATCGATTATCTGATATCATACATTCAACACAATCCGCTGTTTTTATATTATGGAAATGACTATGACACCCTATATAACAATCATCTGATTCATCAATTTCCTTAATTTGAGACCATTTCATATAATTTGTATAATCACCGTTAAATGCCTTTTTATGTGCTTCATTACATGTAATATATTCATCATTTTGTTCAATATTTTCAGGGCATACAATATCACTACTGATAAAAAAATATTTTTTTGTTTTTATATTTTTAAGTTCCTCTAAAAATACATACTGAGTATATAAACCGTCATCAAATGTAAGTGTATATTGATCTAAAGGTAAATCGAAAAACCTTTCTTCAAACTCATGAATTATTAATATAGGTTTCATTTTAATTTTAACACATATTCAATCACATCACTTTTAAAGTGACCTTTAATTGTTTCAGCATTCGATATAATGCAGTGCCCGCCTATTTTACCTTTCGGCGAGGTAAGCACTGGTCTGGTTACATTAGTTTTACCTAATAACCTATAACCTCTATTATATTCAGTATTCCATTTTGTAATAACATCATTAAACGGTAGATTATTTTCATTACAAAGTCTATCAACATCATCATGAAAAGCAATACACATACCATAGTATAGAGTTGAGAGTATCTTTGCAGTTTCTACAGTCTCAGAATTTTTTAAAATTTTATATTTAACTTTAATATTTTTAAAATGTCTTTTTGCTAAACTAAGACTGCGTTTATTTTCTGCTCCTATAAACTTTTTAAATGTCTTTAAACTTTTATATAGATTTGGATGGACTCCAATTATTGGTGAATATACAATATTAAGTGTTGATATATGTTTTGTTGTACCAGGTAATACAGTGCTATGTATTATAGTAAGTTTAGGATTATATTGTTTAATATATTCTTGAACTATATGTATAAAATTTTCACTATATGGTATACAAATATTCATTACATCAATATTATCAACGGTCATCAAAGGTGAATCAATATCTATAATAGTTACGTTATAACGTCTTTTACTGTATAAATCGTAAATTGCCTTACCTGTTTCACCATTACCTATTATTATAATATTTTCTTTTTTACGTTTAAAAATCATGATCTATTAAAAATACAAATAAATGGTTCTGCTTGTTTATAACCTGAAATACTACCATAATATAAGTCACGGTATTTTATGTATTCACTACTTAAAGGATCTGGCGATTGCTGTAACTCTGTTATATAACCATCAATGCAGTTATATTTAATTTTTGTATAATCTTCAATATTATAAAATGTATTATAATTTATACCTTTAAAATTCCATTCACCGCTACCTGGAATTGAAAATTCATACAATGAAGTTACAGAGCAGTTAGGTCTCGGTCTACATGCAACTCTTACTGATTTTGATACTAGCTCATGGTCAATATGTATATCACCACTATAGTTTGTAAACACTGTATCAGGTTGTATTATATTTACTACAGATGTTATATAATTATTAATAGATAAATGCGAATGTTTATCTAAACTTACATCATCATATACATGTTGTATTAATTTTGAAATACCTAAACTCTTAATATTTTTATCTAGAGTTTGTTTACGTAGCGTTTCAATATCAGATTTACTACCTGGTCTATTCCCCCTACACAACACACATAGTGTTATATTATTATCTTTAGATAGTTTTAATATAGTACCTCCCATACCAAACTCTGCATCATCTGGATGAGCAACAATAATTAAAATTTTTTTCATAATAAACTACCTATAATATCAGATATATTATATTTTGATGTATATATTGTATTCATTTTTGAGCAATCAGGTTTTCTGGTAATTATATCACCATAATTATCAGAAAATACTTCATTATATTTTTTGTATAAAATATTAACATCTGTTTTTGATATACCCATGCATATTTTAGCTAAGTCATTAATACATATCATATTATTTTCATTACCAATATTAAAAATATCTCCAATATATACATCACGCGTTATTAATTCTGACATAAAATTAACAGCATCTTTAATATCACAAAATGTTCTACACTGATCACCGGTACCATATATATTAATATCGTTATTATTTTTAATAGCATTAACCATTTTGAATAAAACTCCTTTATCATCGCCAATACCTGTGACATTAAAAAATCTCATTATTATACTATTAGTGCATAAAGATTTACATAAAAATTCTGATGTTAATTTACCAGATGCATATCCCCATCTAGATTTATCAGGGCAACCTATAGTTAAATTATCTGTTTCATTTGCTAAAGTAGTATTATGATATACTTCTGATGTACTACTGAAATATATTTTTTTATCATATTTTTTTACTAAATTAAATACATTTAAATTTATTTTTAACATATCATTTAAAAATGTATCTGATTCATTATCAATTCGATTAATACCAACAGGACTGGCTAAATGAAAAATAATATCACACTCACTAATCTCTTTTTCTAAAGTATCACCGTTATTTGTTAAATCATATGATATATATCTATATGGTAATTTATTTTTATTAGTAGTTTTATCGATAGCGGTAACTATATAACCTAAGCTATGTAGCTTAGTTGATAGAGCTTTACCTATAAATCCATTACCACCAGTTATTAAAATTTTCATGTATATAAATCTTTAATTTCACGTATTGTATTAACGCGAGTATTATTATAATTATATATTATATTACGTTGATTTACAACTTTTAAAGTTTGGTTAATAAAACTATCTAATGTTATATATTCAATTTTTTTGCACATATCGTTATCGCTAACCATATTCAATCTAAGTTTTTTCATCAACCCTTTATTCCTCGTTTTACCATATACACGAGGTATTCTTAATATTACCCAATCATCATAATTATATTGAATGTATTTTTCCATTAGTAATTTACTGTAACAGTAAATATTTTCAGGTAATTCAACACCTTTAGTACTAGCGAATATAAGCTTAGCATTCGATTGCTGAGCAAGTCTAACCATATTAATAGTACCATTTACAATTGTATCTACTACCTTTTCACTATTATGGAAATCAAAGTCATCACTCGGACCAGCAAAGTGAAATAAATTATTACAACTATTGTAGTTATATTGTAATATATTACCATAATCAATGTTAATACCTCTGGTTTGTTTTTTTAAATTACCCCCTAAAAACCCTCTTTCCGCTCCAGTAAATATGTTAGTTATCATTTTATATACTTTGGGTTAGTTTTATGAAAAGCAAACATCGTATCACATTTACACTTATCAAGAACACATGTCATACAACTAGTTAAAAAAGTTTTATTGAGTTTATGAACTGGTATAATTTCTTCAGAACAAATATTTTGTATTGTACCATCCATATTAATGACATACATTAATGACTTACAACTCCAACCTTTAAATTTATTAAGTTCATATCTATTAATATCACCTTCTGTTAAAATATATTGGTTATCATTATTATCGATGTATTTAATATTAGTTGTTATTTCACCTACATGTTCTTTTAGATATTTTGTTGCATTTTTAATACCTACACCTTTACCGTAATTTGATTTTATTTTTTTTGTAGGTGTAATATAATCATGAAAATACGTCCAAAAATCATCTTGATATTTCGGAGACCAACCCCCAATAACACCACTTTCTACGCTTTGCAAAAAATTGAGATTAACGAATACATCGTTATCTTTAAATCTATCGATAAGATCTTTCGTCTGTTTCCAATATTTTTTATTATCAGGTAGATTAATATTCGGGAATATACTTAAATTTTCTAAATTTTTATTTAAGTCAATAACTTTTTGAATATACTTTTCACCACAGTATTCAGGGTGATAAGAAGCTTCTATTGTAAGTTTATTATTTTCTTTAACATCAAACTTTTTATAAAAATCATAAGGCTTTGCTAAATTAGTAATTAAATCAACCTGTATACAATATTTATGTTTACATAATTCTGAAATAATATCTTCGATATCTGGGTGCAACGTCGGTTCACCACCGAGTATTTCAACAGAATATGGCGTCTTAACCATTAGTTTTATCGATTTAATAGTATTCTTCCATGCTTTAATAAGATGTGGTTTAGTCTTAAATGTATTAAGATTAAAATTCATTGCACTGCAATAACTACACCTATATTGGCATATATCTATAAGATTCCATGAAAATGTAATTAAATCATATTTTTCATCACCAGCTTCTTTAATATTATTAATATTAATGTTTTGATTATTTATTTTTTTCATTTTATATTATCAATATATTTAGGAAATAAGAATTTTGTCGAACAATCACACCGTTCTAGCGGACATTTAACGCATTTTGTTAGATTTTTTTTAGTTAACTCTAACAATGATATTCGTTCACCTGTACAACCATTTTCTATGATACAATCCATATTAACGTTATATATCATAGGTTTGCAATTCCAACCTTTAAATTTTGCATAGTCATTTACCACTATTTCTTTTTCAGTATAATAATATTTACCTGCTTCATCTTGGTAAGGTATATTTTCATGACCAGTTGTTAAATTACTACTAATATCATCATCACATTGTTTACTAGATTTTAACGGGCTAGCTTTTTCATTTAGTCTACATGGTGTGTTTAGTTTATCATTTTTCAATATATTATCAAATTTTTTAAAAAACTCATCTGTATAATTAGGCTTATAACCTTTATTAATACCATCTTCTACCTCAAACAACAAATTAACATCGATATGGATATTATTTTTTTTGAGTGTATTAATTGTTAACATAGTTTTACCCCACAATTGTGGTTTATCATGTAAATTTATTGAAGGGTTTACATCCATACCTAAATTATGTAATTTTATTATTTTTTCTGTAAATGAAGTATTATGATATTCGGGGTGATAGGATGTTATTAATCTAAGTTTATTTTTAGATTCCTCTGAATAAAACTTTTTATAAAAATTGAAAGGTTTAGCTAAATTAGTAATCATATCAATACTAGTGCAGTTTTTATTGTTAGATAACTCTTTTATAATTTCATGTATATCTGGGTGTATTGTAGGTTCACCTCCTAATAATTCGATCGTAAATGATATACCAAGACGCTTGGTATGTAACATTTTTATAAAAGGTTTCCATACTTTTAAATTTTTCTTATCAAATGTATTAAGATTATAATTTACAGAACTACAGTATGTACAATTGTATTGACATTTATCTATCAATTGCCATGAGAAAAAAATACTATTATAATCATCGTGACCAGCTTTAATAAATTTTTTTACCATTTACAGTTATCCCAACCTAATCTTATAAAATTTGTATCTGTATCTCTTATACTTTGTGTTAAAGTATTAAGAAATTCTGAACGAGTTGTCGGTTCATGACAATTAACATTGAGAGCATTCATTAGTTTATAATCGTCATCAGGTAGATGCCCAATACCACATTTACTATAACACCCATTTGCACCTGCATTGACGAATGTAACATTTTTACCGAAATTTACCACACTAAATTTTAATTGCTCATAACCTCTTTGATATACAAACCCAGCAACACCATATATAATAACTTTTTTACCTTGACTAGCCAAACCACCAGCAACATTAACCATATTTGTTTCTTGTATACCAAAATTAAGACACCTTTCTGGATATTTTAATTTAAACTTTTTAAACCCCCACATATCTGCATGTAAAAAATATAAATTTGGGTTGTTATATTTTGATAAAAATGTATCTAATGTATTTCTCATTTTAATTATAAACGTCTTTAAGATAAATATTAAGTTCACTTGAAAAATCCTCAAATGTCATTTCACGACCAGTAATTTTAAAGTTATTTACACCTTGTTTAATAAGTTGCTTAATTTGAGATGTTTTTAAATCCATTCCATAAGAATCTCCTAATTTTTTAATAACCTTTTCTTGACCAATATTCGGATCAAACCCTTTCGGTTTTTTATATGTAGATCTTTCAGATAACCAACACTCTTCTACTTCATACATCTCTTTTTGACCTGCATCAACCCATGGTTTTTTATAAAGTCTATTTTGTTTAGCAATTTCTTCAAAATGTATACCGTAATACGGGCAATTATAAATACATGTATCATTAAGCATAATTTCATACTTATTTTGGTCTAAATCTATAAATCTTTTATCAAATATATGTTCACACCTAGGTACAATATAATCATATAGTTTTTCAAGTCGTTTATATAAATTAAAATCATCATCTGTCATTGGAACGTTTATCTTACCAAAACTTGTAATTGATCTCGTATGTTTATATAAAGGATATTTTTCTTTGATGTAATTGAGTAACGTTTCATTTGCAGTAATAATAACATTACCTTTTTTATGGAACTTTTTAAGTAATTCGTTACCCGTTTTATCTGTAAGATCAATAACAGGGTTTGTAAATGTAAGTGCAATTGAGATATTATTCCGATAGTAAAAATTAATAACTTTATCATCGTAACATATATCTCTATTAATACGACCACCGTTCCATGAGCAATTATTAATACCATCATAAACTGTAATATCAAAATTTTTAATAATATTTTTATTATTAAAGAAATATAATCTTAGTTCTTTACTTTTGCTAAATGCTCCTGCTATATTAAATCTCATAACTGTTCAATTGGTTTATAATGCCATTGGACCGGGTCGTTTTGCATATAATTAACCCCGTATCCTTTAACTGTTACAAATATAATAACACTTGGCTTGTTTTTACCTTGTCTTTTCTGCATTACAAACGCATTTTTTATATCATTTATATCATGACCATTAACAGTAATAACATTCCAACCATTATTTTTCATAAAACTTATAACTGCAGTTGTATCAAGAACATCTGACGTCTTACCAGTAACCTGATAATTATTATAGTCAACAGTGACAAATATATTATTAACACTATTATGACCTATATATTGAATTGCTTCAAGGGTACTACCCATTTGCAATGTTGCATCGGTTATATTTACCCAAACTTTATGTGTAGGGTTAGCAATTGCAATACCAGCCCCAACCCCGAGAGCATTTCCCATCGTTTCCTCACTATAATCAACAAAATCAATTTCATTATGTTTTACACCTACAGAAAGATTTTCAATATTTTCAAGGTAACCTAATTTTTTCCAGATTAAATAATATGCTTGAGAACCAAAAGGCTTTCCTAGTACAATCTTATCACGGTATGGTACAACAATTTTATTTTGAAAAAGAGCTTCAATGTACGTTAACATTGAAAGTGCTGATGGTACATGTGTTAGTTTTTTATCAAATGAATATTTAACTAGCTCTGTAACTATATTATTCATAATAATATATATATATATCATTAAAAACAGTTTTATCAACTTGACATTATGTTTCAGCTTTTTATTTATATTTTTCAATATAAAACTCACCTTTACAGCAATTCCACTTACATTTTGTATAATTATTAGCTTTAATTTTAAATAAAATAGTATTTTTTAATATATTACCTGCAGGTTTTGTATCTAATGAATTTGAAGCACACATATAAAAATCACCATTACCGTTGAGTATAATGTACTTTTTACCCACAGCACACTTCCAACCTTGAAACGAAATACCATCTTGATATAGATCATTAGTATCGTGAATTTTTTTTATACCATCTTCGTGTGTTATTTCATAGTTTTCTTCATACACCCCTTTACAATATTCATTTATAAATAACTGATACATATTTGTTGTATTTTCAAAATCAATGAATCCATGTATTAATTCAATTTTATTTTTATATGGTTCTTGTAGAAGATCTTTACTATTTTTAATAATATTGTTAACATGGTTAATATCATGTTCAAGCATAATATCTATTTTACCTAACATTCCATTATTATATATTAAATCTATTTTTTCTTTTAAGTTTTTAAAATCTTTTACGAATTTATGGTGGTATGATACATTAACTTCAAACTTTTGATCTTTATATCGATCTATTAAAGTTTGTATATATTTTTTACCAACTGATAGGTTAGTTTGAAATTCAACTATAATATTTGCATCAAGAGTAAATACATAATCGATAATATCTCTACATTTTGGATGAGTTGTTGCCTCTCCTCCGTGAAAATAAATACGAAAATTATTATGATTTATATTTTCTATTGCTTTTGTAATTGATGCTTTAATATCATCAAAATTATAATGGTTACCGTATTTCCAATGACAATAACTACAATCATAATTACAATAATCTGTTATACGAAATGTTATTTCATAAAATTCCTCATTTCCAAAGTCATAAATACCTTGTATACCTGTACTCTCTAAAATTTTATATTTTGTTGGATGTATCATATTAAAATCTATTAATTATTACACTCGATATATTTGATCATCGAATGATATTTGTTGCATTTCATCATCAGTTATACCATATGCATTATAATCTATAAAAAAATATTGATTACTATATTTATTATACATTAAATTATCTACTGATAATTCTGTAATAACATTTGTATAGAACTTTTTATTTTCAGGTGATTTTGTATATTCTTCAAGATATTTTAAAATTGAATTATCTTTAATTAAATGTTTATCATCGTATAATTGCTTTGCCTGTAATATAAATGGATGATTTACATCTAATTCTTTTATTTGTTTATTCAAGATTAAATTAGATAATTTACATATTTTTGTAATAAAATTATATTCATTACAAAATGTAAGATGTAATGCTGAATTAAATGGAAATTCAAAATATAAATAATCACGAGTTATAGAATGATATTTTAATAGAAATTTAGCTTTTGTATGATCATAATAATTTTCAAAATATGCTTTTTGAAAATCATATAGACGTGGTTGTATTTTACATTTAAGAAATAGTTTCTTTCTATTAACAAAAATGATATTTTCTCTTTTTTCGTGTAAATTTACGCTTAAATTTAACATATTTTTCTTTCTGTACTATTTTCTTTACTAAGTTTAGATAATTTAGACACTTTATTACCAATATTTATTTTTTTACTTTCTATGTTAAAGAAACACTTTTTAAACTTGCATATAGTTGGTTTTAAATTACTAAAATATTTAGTATAATTATTTTTATTATTAATATTAAATACCGGTGGTGTATCTGAAAAGAGATGACTTTCACAAAAGAAAGAACTACCATCCCAGTCGACTACAATTCTATCTAAAGGTGCATTGCATCTATAACCAGTAAATGTATTATCATTTTCAAGCCAAAAACTAAATCTAGATCTTTTTTGATTATCCACCGGTATTGTATCGTCAAAAAAGAAACTATGTTGTTTCAATTCGTTTATATCTTCATTTTTTTCAATATATGATACTTCGGCTATATCACTCTCTATTGGTTGTGAAACCTTACTATCAATTAAAGGGCATACTTCGCAATGATCAGTACCGATAATTTTTGTTGCAAATTTAAAATCTTTCATAACATCTTTTTTACTGTTATACATAAACGATAGCATGTTAAGCATACCATATTTTTTTAATATTATTGCTTTTTTAATAAACGTAGATATATTTGTTTGTGTATTATGGTAGCTACCACACACTTTCATTGTTTGTTTATTGTTTGAATATCTCTTACAGAATTTTTCCCACCAATCATTTTTAAGAGCAAGATTAGATTGTATATCAAATGTAAATTTAACATTTTTATTAACCCCTTCAAATAAACCATCTATATAATCAAAGAGGTATGGGTATATTGTCGGTTCACCTCCGTATATATACATATATATAGGCTTATTTAAATGTTCATATGCTGTATTTATAAGCTCGCATATATGTTTTACATTATGTATAACAAATGGTACTTTATTATAATGGAGATCAGTGCAGTAGTAGCAATTATAATTACATTTTGATGTTAATCTAACTTCTATAGTAAATATATCCTGCTCTACCCCGACTGTCTTATAATTATGCATTTTGTTTCTTTTCTTTAAATATCTTTAATAACCCATCACAATTACAGCTTGTATGAGGGCAAGATACAGCACAAACTCTACCTATATCTCTAAAAAAGAACGGATTTGTTAATAAATCTTTTCTTTCTTCAAAACATACTCGATGAACTACACCGGTATATGATATTTCATAATTATTATTCCAGCAATCCCAATTTTTAAAATTAGTAAATTCATTTTCAAAAATATTATAATCATTATACATTTTTTTATTACCTAATTTATCTTCAAATGTAAAATAATCTGGGTAATCTTTAAATCTTTCAAATTCTTTATAAAATCTTTCACTATAATTTTCTAATTTATGTACATCCCCATCTGCATACAAAAAATGTGGATGTATATTGATTTTATCACCGTATTTTTCTAATTTATCAACAAAATCATGCGTTTTCTGCCAAAGTTTTTCATTATAATGAAGCATTACATTTATTTTTACTTTAAACCCTCTGCTAACAGCAGTATCAATATTTTTTAAAAGTATTTCAAAACCTTTCTTATATTTAAATTCATATTCCGGGTGAAAGCTAAAAAGAAAATATAATTTATCATCATATTGATGATTTTTAAAAATACTATTTTTATTTGAACCGTTTGTAGTTATATATAACCTACCATCTGTATGTTTCTTTACTGCTTCTAAACATTTTTCTATCAACTCAGGGTAATGTGGATGGATTGTCGGTTCACCTCCTAACAACCCAAGAAATACAGGTAATTTTGCTCGAGCAATATTTTTTATAACATGTTGTTGTTTCTGCCAGTCATCTATTTTACCCCATTCATCACCATACTCTTTCATAGCATAACAATAGGTACATTTAAAATTACACTGTGTACTAACATCCCAATGTACATATAGTCTCTGTATTTTATGCTTTATATCATATTGTTTTATGAAGTCTGGTTTATTGTTCATTTTTTAAATCTTAAATCAGTGTTATATTTATCAAAACTAATATTATCTAGACCATCTGTAGTTTGAATCCAAACAGGCTTGCAAATATAAAGAATGCTTTTGAGTTGTAAAGAGCTGAATATTTTATAATCATTATTAATGTCATCATCTCTAGGCCAATACTTAATACCATTTCTCTTAAAAACTATTTGACTCAATTGAAAGTCAGTATGGTCATATTTTTTTAAAAAATCAGAAAGAATATTGACGTTTTTATAATTTCTAAATTTTTTAAAAAACCTTTCATAGTATACTTTTATGTTTTGTTTATTAGTTATAATATCTTTTGATATATAATTTAAAAAATTAACATCATAATTATAATCTAAAAATTTAAAAAAATTAGATTTTATATAATCATCATCCTCAAGAAAGAAAACAAAATCTCCACAACTTTTATTAAATAAAAATTTATATGTATCTGTTAGTTTCTTATGTTTTTTATAAAAATAAGAAATATTAACATTATTTTTATATACTTCAGTTATATCATTACTATCATTATTAACAATAATTTCAATATCATATTGAGGTAAATTATCTAATATACTTTTAATACATCTTTTAAATAAAAGTGGTCTGTTGTGAGTTAAAATTAAAATTGATAACTTCATAATTTTACCTTTTTAAAATCTAACCCGTCAAAGCAAGCATTAAGTAAACAAATCTCACACTTACTTAAATACGTTTTAAAATCTAACTCATGTAAACTTAACGGCTTTATATTCTTATAATTGTAATCATTACATCGGTATATTTTTAAAGTGTAGTCAATAACAATATTTTTTTTACCACTTTCACATTTCATATATTTGAAATTCTTATGAATATTATTACCTTTAACGTCAGAGTAATTAATTACTTTATCACCATCTATAATAAAATCCCAACCCTTTTCAAAATACATTCTTAATTCAGGGTAGTATTTCATCCAATATCTATACTCCAAACTTTTACCGTTATCCTTGCCTATTAAATAATCATCATCTTTAAATTTTTCATATCCTTTATAATTGTGTAATGATAAATTTTCTATTTCAGTAAATTTCATAATTAATTTTTTAGGGTACTTTTTAGCAATAAAATGAAGCTCTTTAAGCATTTGTTCTTTTTTAGGTATTTCGGTACTAAAAAAACAATAACCAAGACTGCTATATTTTTTGCATATATCCATTTTTTTAACATATTCTTCAACTGTTTGTTTACCTATATGATAGCTGTTACATATATTAACAGTATGGTTTGTGGTTTTTATTCTATTAATTTCTTTAAGAAATTTTTCTAATCTACTAGTAGATAAACTTAAATTTGTATGGGTTTGTAAAAATAATTCTCTTTCAGGGAAAAGTTCAACAATTCTATAATTTAAATATTCCCAATATTTACTTAAAGTCGGTTCACCACCGTAAAAATAAAAAAATATTTTTTTCTTACTTTTTGGTATTTCAGCAAGTTTATCTAAAACATTATCACACTGTTCTTTAGTCCATGTTTTAGTCTTATTATCGTATTCATCACAAAACCAACACCGGTGATTACATCTAAAACAAGGTTTTAAAGTAATTTTCAAATCATAATCAGGCCATTCTTCAGTTTTAACAATTTCAAAACTTTTTATTATTTCTAAATTATTCATACCTTTTGTTTGTAATAATTCCACTGTATATCACAACCGCAATTTGATAAAGGGCATTCCACACACTCTGCCTTTCCAGTTATATTCAATGGCTTTTTAGTACAATCATTAAATATTGCACCAAAGTGAGTTATTTTGTATCTTAAAGGTGTACATTTCCAACCATAAAATTTTGTCAATTTATTATTGTAAATAGAATGTTTATTTAAATTATATGTTTTATTATCATTTGTTTTAAACATATATCTATTGTTATCTTTTTTAGCAAAATCTTTCATTTCACTTAGAAAATCTTTATCATAATTTACATTATATTCATAACAATCGGTTAAAAAACTAACTGTAAATTCAATATCTTTTTGTATTAAACTTTTAATTAATTCTTTATTTTTTTCATAATATTTTTTATTATCATGAATCATTATTATAGGTATAATTTTTATATATTCAAACTCGTGTATTTTTATAATTTTTTCTAATATACTTTCATCATAATATTCCATATGAACTGACGGGCATATTAGAAGTTTACTACAATCTTTATTATTAAATGCTTCATAATAACTTATATTTTTTTTAAGATTTGTTATTAAACTAATTTCTATACAATTTTCATATGAATTTAAAATTTGAATTATTTCATATAAATTATTATGTAAAGTTGGTTCGCCACCTAATAAATCTACTTCATATTTACCTAATGTCTTTATTTTTAACCTTTTTAAAACATTTTTATATGATTGATTTTGTTGATTATTCTTAAAAAAAGAAGATTTTGGTCTGGTTTCATCTGTACCAAAGCCTTCATTGCAATATGTACAAGCTTGGTTACATACATCTATTAAATGCCATGTAAAGGTTTTTATATTATAATCTTTATTACCCGCTTCAATTATATCTTTATTACAATGCTTCATATTCTATCTTTAATAATTTTAATTATATCATCATTTTTATTTAAAAAAATACTTTTAAAGTTATATTCTATATCATATTTACGATATTTTAACCCGGTATCAATATTGATATAATTATCATCAACATCATGGTAAATTATTTGCTTATTATAAAATTTACATTCAGCTATAAAACGTGGGCTACAATCAAAAGAATTTATTTTTATATTACCTTCTAAATGAGTAGGTGTATATATATACGCGTCAAACTTTTTAAAAATGTCATCAACAGGTAATTTAGGGAATGTAACATTTTTTAATAAACTAAATAGTTTTTTATATTTTTCATTTTCATTTGTAAGAATAATATAATTTTTATACTTATATTGCATTATAACATCTAATAGATAATCATCACAAATCTTCCTACAGTTAGATGTTATATATAATAATGCAGTTTCAGTTTTAATACTTTCACTCTTTTTAAAAATATCAAACTTTATCTTCTTTTTATAGTTAACAGATATTTTAGTATCTTCATCATTATATACTCTATTATCCTGCAATAGAGTTATATTTTTATAAGGTAAATTATAGTGGTAATCTTTATTAGAACATCTAAATGAAAAAATATTTTTAAAAGAAAGAGCAACCCCGTATCTTAACATTGTACGGGTAAACCCACCATCTACAAAAAGTATATTTTTACCTATTACATATTTAGGTCGATATTCGAAAAAGGTATTTTTTTTAATATCATCTATAACACTTTTATCTAAATCATACTTTGTATGTAATGCTTTTTCAATTATATCCCATGACATATCTTCACATATTAATATACCAATCTTCATATGATCTTTTAATAGAACAAAATATTCTATAATTTCATATAAATGACCAGAAATACCGTGATTGGTATCACCACTCCAAGTCATTGTTATATATAAATCGTAATTTTTATCTAATTTAAGATATTTCATTTATAAAAGTTTTTTCTGTAATAATTTACATCTTTTATTTTCTTACCCTTTTCTGGGTAGACTTTCATATCTAATTGATTTTCAATACCATCGCAAATATAAAAATACTTACACTTTAAGCACTCTATAGGTTTTTTATAGTCCTTTAGCCTATCATGTTTGGCTTTTATATAACCTAATTCTATCTTTTCATTATGTGTATATGTTTTAGATAAATCTACATCATAATCATATATTTCTTTATTCCAGTCATAAACGTCGTATATATGCTGGTACTGATTACAAACATACTTTTCATATCCTTTCATAAAACAATAAGGGGTATATCGTACGTTAATGTAAGTTGTATGGTCTACAATTAAATCAATACATTTTTTAATATTATCTGTCAGCGCACTATAGTTGTCAATTGGTTCAAACGTTTTGTTATCATCCCAGTAATTGAGTGTTAAAAAATTAACTTGATATGGTTGTATCCTCTTAATAACATCAGCGTAAGCTATCAATCCCTTATAGTTCTTTTGATATACTGTACAGTTAATTCTTACCTTTATACCGTGTTTACCGCAAAGCTCTATAGCTTTATTAATCTTCTTCCAACCACCCTTTCGATCTACAATATCATCATGAACCTCTTCATTATAACCATGTAAACTAAAAAGTATTTCAGTTAACCCATGTTCTTTAGATTTAATTAGAAATTTTTCATTCGAAAATACAGAACCGTTACTTAAACAACTTATATTATCGAACTTATCATTACAATAGTCTAATATTTTAAACCAATCTTTATGTATAGAACTTTCACCACCTGATAAATCTACTTCTGATATACCGTATTTATGTAATATATCAATACGCTTTTTAATAGTTTCATATGGAGTTTTTTTATCTAAATCGTTTATATAATAACAAAATTCACAATGATAGTTGCAATGAAAACCGGTATCTAATTTAGCTCGATTACATCTTTTAGTGGAATAGTCTATATTAAAACTATCAACACTCGAATAATTAAAGTTCATTTTGAATATTTGTAACGTCTAATATATCTTCTAAAATCTTGTTATATTCGATAAACATATCTTCAGATATATTATTTTTTTCTTTACCTAATATTTCAATAAATTCCTTTATAATATTATGATCATCGATAGTATTAACAATTTGTTTGAACTCATCAATTTTATTAAATACCGGCTCATCATCAGTTATATGTAGATCTATAAGTTTATGTATAGATTCAGGATACGGCATGAGTAAAGGAGGCCAACACTCCAATAAATCTTTCAATTTTTTTACACCACTAAAATCAATTTCTTCAATACAATCGTCGAACATCTCCATTATAGTATCAATATCTTCTTTATCTTCTTCAGTTTCACAATCCTTTTTTAAATTTTGTAATTCTGCTTTATTTTTATCTGAAATATTTTTAACTATTTTAATGAATGATTGTTTAAGTAATTCAAATTTATTTTTTGGTATATCACCACCTTTTAAAATATTTATATCCAGATTAAAGTCAAAATCACCCATCGACTCTGATATATCGTAATCAACAATAGTTTTATTTAAAACTGTACCATAAAACAAATCTTTCGAAATTACATTATCAATCACTTTTTTATATAACAGCTTATATTTTTTAATAAAACTAGTTTCCTTTTTAATGTTATTAATAATATTTGTGTCTATAATTTCAAAGTGTGTTATATCTATTTTTTTAATATGATCACATTCATCAGTAATTAAATTATACATTGATATATAATTATTAGTACATTCTGTAATTGGATACCTTTTTAACTTTGTATATAGTAATTTACTATTACCTATTGTAACTCTACAAATATACTTATGCAATTCCTTATTAAGGTTGTCTATAAATGCTGATTGCGACATAATATATTTTATGCAAAAAAAAATTAAAAACAACTTATATAGTAGTCTGTCTAATTAGCCAGGTAACCTACAATATATGGTCTAGTTCGGGTAACCTGCACCGTATAATCTAGTTGATTGCGGTCCCATAAAAAAGTACAGCGGTTCACTATAAGTAGTTTCATGATCACCGATCCATGTAAAAGGAAATATTAGTTCTGGACTTCCAGTTGTGTTTGAAGATCTTATTGAACTGCTACCTTGACCATAACCTGGTGTCCAGGTCATAGAAATATTAACACCAGTTGTTAGGTCCTGGATAGTTACAGATCGAACACTCCCTTGTGCGTTAAACCCATCTGAAACGACAGGTGCACCATTTGATGTTGAAGACCAACCACCAACAACGACATTAAAGTTATTTGTTGAACCGTTGATAGGTGTAATACGTAACCTAGCATTGTTATTGCGTTGATACTTTTCTGCTACTTCATTTATAGCTTCCACTTTAAAACCAAGAATAGTGGCTCCTTTATAATCACCCCATTTAATATTTTCATCATCAGTTCTTTGTTTATTAAATTTACCTAAAGTACCAACATAATCTACAAACCAATTTTTTAATGCAACAGATGTTATATTTGTCGTACCAAACTCATCATCTTTAATATATCTTACAGCTAATATACTACCTTTATCTGAAGTAGCCTGCATATTAGGATTATTACCTTGTATTGCGACATCATCTTCTGCAATTTCTCCTACGTCTGTATTAATACCGGGCATACAATTATTTATTATTAATATACAACTTTACTACCTTACATTAATTATCTACTAAGATTATATTAAACGTAGTGTTGACAGGTACGCCAGTTGCGCTGTTATATGCTCTGATTTCGATATCGGTTTTCTCTTCTAGAGGTAGTGGTACTTTATAATCTTTTATCGTATTACCGACAAAGAAGACATTATCTAATATAGATGTAGTACCGTTCCCGTTAATTGGTCTTATATAAATAAAGGCATTTACCCCTTCATTATATCGGCTACATCCCATGGTCCACTGCGTTAAATACCCCGTCTTACCTGCAGGTATAGTGTATACTCCTATCTGTGATTGACCAAAACC
>Ga0208134_1000333_pt1 | contig 30977 bp, 47 predicted proteins | sample VirMetDEL_Mar_31_FD_184515 | JGI IMG/M metagenome (GOLD analysis project Ga0208134, IMG submission 184515) | Aqueous microbial communities from the Delaware River and Bay under freshwater to marine salinity gradient to study organic matter... | ecosystem: Environmental > Aquatic > Marine >...
GTAATCTTTACTTTAATTATTGGCTTCGCTGTTGTTGTTTTGCTTGCATCACAGGGTAAGATTTAACGGAGGTTTATCATGGCCCACACTACTGTAGATGACTGGAAGATTGTTCCTCGACTTATGATGTTAGCCGTCACCATTCTGACCTATCAGTCTGTACACTGGTATATGTCATTGCCTGACCCCACCATACAGCAATCAGGTTTAGTATCTGTCTGTATGGGGGCGCTCACAGGCTGCTTTGGAATCTGGATGAGTAAGGAGTCACCGAAATGATACAGGCGCTTATAGGCCCTCTCACAGAGCTTGCAGGAGGGTGGTTAAAAGGTAAGACAGACAAGCAAGCTGCTGAAGCCAAGCTGAAGCTGACTGAAGCGGAAGCCAAGGCTAAGATAATGCTTAGTAAAGAAACATCTGTTGCTGACTGGGAACGGATCATGGCCCAAGGTTCTCAGACATCTTGGAAGGACGAATGGCTAACAATTTTATTTTCAATTCCATTGGTGCTTGTGTTCCTTGGAGATACTGGCAGGGACATTGTTGCTAATGGTTTCTCTGCTTTAGAAACTATGCCTGACTGGTATCAGTACACGCTCGGTGTTATTGTAGCTGCAAGCTTTGGTGTAAGATCGGCAACTAAATTCTTTGGAAGGAAGTAAGATGTCATTCAAGTTATCAGATAGAAGTTTGTCTCGCCTTCGTGGTGTTCACCCTGATCTGGTCAAGGTGGTGAAGGCTGCGATTGACGTAACTGATGTAGACTTTGGTGTTGGAATTGGTTTGAGAACCGAGGAAGAACAGGCTGCTCTTGTCGCCAAGGGCGCATCACAAACTATGAAGAGCAAACACCTGCGTCAGGATGATGGCTTCTGTCATGCTGTTGACCTCTTTGCTTATGTTGGTGGCAATGTGGATTGGTCACTGCCTCTCTATGATAACATCGCTGATGCAATGAAGAAGGGTGCGTTAGCTCACTCTGTTCAATTGCGTTGGGGCGCTGCTTGGTCTGTCCCAAATGTTATGGAGTGGGAAGGTACAATGGAAGAGGCGATGAACTCTTATATAGATTTACGCCGCTCCCAAGATCGCCGTCCCTTTATTGATGGGCCTCATTTTGAATTGATGTAGGTCTTGCCTTTGGTCTGAGCGACCAGTCTGGTGCAAGCTTTTGTTCCTGTTCGTAGTTGGTGCGGTTGCCACTTGTATCTACGCCAACACACTGATCGTGAAATCCATGCAAGTCATGGAATCTTACAAAGTCTTGACAGTCTTGCCAGTCAGTGAACGGCAAGAAGGCAATGAAAGCAAAGCTAAGATTGTTCATTTGCCAACTCCTTTAGATTATATCTACTAATGATTTGGCTGACTGCTTGATGCGAGGTGCCGACAACTTGCGCTATGGCGCGGACATTCATATCGGACTTTATGCAGAGTAATATTTTTTCTGCCTTCTTAGAAAGCTCTTGCTTTTTACTTGGCCTGCCTCCCTTGTATCCTCCGTCCCTGCCTTTCATCCCCGCGATAACGTTGCTCCCGCCTATGCGAGAGAGCATCCTTGCGTTCTCTACTTTTGCATAGACCATCATCTTTTCTAGTTGTGTCACTTGACTTGCTCTCCTTTGTTTTGTTTAATGGATTTGTGAGGCGGCGCTCTCAGAAACCCAAACTTTTTGTATCGTTTACCTGCCTGTTAAACTTGATATGAACTGCCGCTTCACACCTTATCAGGCCATCTTGCTCTTAAAAATTTTATATCGTAGTGGTGCGCAAAGCGTCGAAGCACAGGCTCATCACATCTCAGTATCTTAGCTGCGTCTTTCATTGTGTAATTAGCAGCAAAGCTTTGAACGAGTTCAATCTTCTCTCGCTGATGTCTAGCTTTTATTTCCTGCCATGTTTCCATGATATTTCCTTAGAAAAAAAAGGACGCTCCGAAGAGCGCCCAAGTCTGTGAGTATTGAGGCAGACTCACTGGGTATAATGATTTATCCTAGAACGGAATGTCATCTTCTGGCAAGGGTTTTGATGGATCAGGAATCTTTCTTTCCTCAGTGCCACCTTGCTTATCGCTGACGTTAAAGGACATATAAGGCTTGCCGTCTTTCATCCTGCGCCAACCTGCAATCCGTTTCTCAAGCGGAGATTCGACCACCTGTTTTATTGGGCCAGAGTAATCGGGCGCTGCTTCGTTGCCCTTCTTGTCATTCTCAAATAGAACGCCGACTTTCTGAAAGACCTCAACAATCTTTCTGCCGTCTCGCGTTTCGTCTGAAACCAAGACAATCTTATTGTCATTGCCATCAACATTCACCTTGCCCTGCAAAATCATCTTCTGTGTAGGGAAAGGTGTGAAGGCTGCGCCTCGGTTTGTTTCGTCATATTCTGCCATGCTTTTGGCTCCTAGTTAGTAATTGTGGGGCGGCTCTTAGTGAAGAGTTCTACCGCGCCGCCCCTTGTACGGTCAGTCCAGAGGCAGGAGAACGCCCCCCTTCACAAGATTACCACCCATTGTTGGATGAGCCGCCACTGTCTGCGGCATACTTATTGCCATCCATTTCTCCTAAGAAGACGTCAGCATTACAGCCAACGTGTGACAGGGCTTTAGTCAAACCATCAGTGACAGCCATCTTGGGGGCATCCTCTGCCATTCGTCCTTTGACTGAATCAAAGAACTTACGACAGCCAGTGAATGGCCCGAACACATTTGATGGATTGCCATGCCAGACAGAGACATGAGCAAGCACTGCGCTATCTCCGTTGCTGACGTTGACGATTTGTGTTTCACTGTGCCAACCCCATCCGTCACCAACAGGGCCAAACTCTTCGGTCATCATTCTGACCTGATATTGTGGATCAATAGCTGTAAAGCTACGCGCTCCAAAGCTGACCTTCTTCAGATACTTGGGGTCTGAAGAGGACAGCCTGTTCCATATTTCCATAGTCATTTCACTTCTCCATTTCGTTTAGTAATTCTTAATGCCCCTCGTTTGTCTCGTCTGACTGTGAGGAAATCACAGTAAACTTCTCTCTCATTTGGGGCGACCATTTCTTTGAGAGACTTCTTTGCGTTCTGGAATACTTTGTCTTGCTCAAGTCCTTGGGTGTATGTGACTGCTGTGTTGACAAACTCGTTGCTTGTTGAGGCATCTCGTATGACCATGTTGTCCACCTGAATGGAGTTGGTTGAGATGTCTGGCGCTTGAATACCAATCGGCTCTTCGTTGCGTACAACGTGACCCCAGAAATCTGACACCACTGCCCACATAGAATTGAAATACGAGTAGTCATATGAGACAACAGTTGACTCCCATTTATTGTTACCAAAGATTACAGACATGTAAACATCTGGCGCTCCTGCCAGCCGACAATACAATTGTATCTGCGGCATGTAGTATTGGATAACTTTTTCCATAGTGTTGTATGAATTAGTATGCTTTGCCTCGACAACAGCATCACCAAACATTGCATCTATTGTACCCTTCACAGGGACAGACCCAATGGTATCTTCATACTCGCACTGATGATCCGACAGCACACAGTCATACTCAGTCTCGAACCAGTCAAGGTTAAAGTCCTCAGTGTGTATGCCCATCTGAACAGCTAAATTTTTTGACAGATCAGGGGAATCTATCTTCCCTGTTTTGATTTGCCATAGCTCAAGCCAGTTACCCTGCATAATTTTTACACAGTCAGACCCGCCTATGAAGCCAGTTCGTTTCATGATTTTCTCCTTCTGGTACAGTAGTTAGACTACTGCATATGTGCAGACTACGCAAGATACTTTCTGAAGTCAGCTTCAGTTAAGTTTGTAAATTCTAGCAGCCTTTCTTTCTGCTTACCTTTGAGATAGCTCTCGCCGATTGGCTCTCCGTTTTTGATGCGTCGAGCCATCACCTCGTATTCGTCGAGAACATAATTTGTACGCTTGTATTCTTTAGCGTAGTGAGGTGAGCTTGTTGCTTTGCTAACGTGTGCATCCCACACATTGCCTTCGACATACTTGCCAATGCTAGTTGGTTTCTTCATACTTCAATGCCTTTGTCCTAAAGAACCCTGCATATTCTGGATTCATTGCCATGAACAATCGTGAATAATAGGCGATGTAATTATTGCTAATCTTAAAATCTTCGCCTGTTGTTTCGATCATGGTTTCCCATCTAATTCTATTTACAATTAACCAAGCACTTAATCGGTTATGCCCTCGGTTAATTGCTTGCATGGTAAACCTTTCAAAGAGTTCATAGACGTGTGGGTTATCTTTATGCCAAGCCCACCACTTTAGTTTATCTGGATTCTCCTTCATTAATCTTCTCCATTAGCTGTTGAAATTCATCGCCACTCATAATGACTAGCGTTTGCGGACTGCCTGTCCGTCTTTTATAGAAGGCAATGTCTCGCCTATCTAATACTGAGAAAGGGCTAGGGAAGTTGGACTTGTCCCTATACTTAACCTCTCCTACCATTTCTCGTCCGAAGACTTCGAGCTTGATGTCGCCGCTATACTCTCCTCCCAAGCTGCCTGAGAGGGGTTGCCTCTTCGCTTTGATCGGCGCTTTGATTTCGTTGAGCCAGTTGACGAACCACTTTTCGTGGTAAGTTCCTTTGTTCTTGTTACGGTTTGCCATCTGTCTTCCTCATAACAATTAAGGCAGACGTACCAATGCTTTTGATAAGTGGCTGCGCTATTGTTTTTGCATATAGCAACGAACCAATCCGTTACTGTTTCACAAGCAATGCAAGTTATTGCACTACCTCTTTTGGACTTTGATGTCATATTCTAATGCGTCCAACCAACACATCAGCATAAAACCAGATGGGATTCTCTTGTGAGATTCCCACTTGTGGATCAGTGATGACGTACACCCGATGTTATAGGCTAGCGATTCTTGGCTTAAACCTTGCTCGAACCGAGCGTCGATTAACATCTTGATTAGTTTCTCGTAGTCTCTGGGTATAGTCACGGGCTTGTTGAATCGAGTGAAGCTCTTCGATGGCATTGAATACCTTTGCAGCTGTCTCGTACCTTAGCTCTGTCGCTCCATTGATCGTGCGATAGTATGTTGATGTGGGGATTTGCGCCCTTTGGAAAGCTTTGCTCAACGGAATACTATACTCCGTTGAACAATCTATTACGGTTTGTAAGTACGATTTCATACCGCACTTACTGCATAGACGCAGCTAGAAGTCAACCTCCTGTTCCTTTAGCTGAAGTCTATACCCTTGTATGTTGATCCCAATGTGGGCAAGCTCGGTTGATACCCAACTTGGCCTGACACCAGTTCCATACTGTTCAATCAATTCATTGTAGTCTTTTGTTTCACGCTGAATTGCTTGTTCAATATCAGTCTTTGTCACTGATCTCTCCTTCCTTCATCCAAGGTGGCACTGCGCTTGGGTTGTTTTTAATCCACTCTATGCGCAAAGCGTTCTTAGTTTCTAACAGTTCAGCGATATAATCTGATGCTGTATCTTTTGAGATAGGCAAAGAAAACTCTGGTAGCTGAACAACTGAATGAGGATTTAGAAACGTACACTCATAAAGCAATTGACCCATGCGGTAGTATTGCTTTGCTGTTGCTGCATCTGGATCATGGATGCAATCGTTGCGAACAATGCCAATCATTAGCCTGTTCTCCACACATAAACGTCATTACTTATTGTTCGTTGAGATGCGGTAAAGCCATTTTGAAGCATTAGCTTTCTGATGTAAGTTGCTTGATATTTTGACTCTGCTTTAACAGCGTCACCAACTTGCATTAAGTCAATAACTTTCTTCATGCCATCGCTTCTTAGCTTTGGCATTTCAAGTCCACGTATAATTTTAACTCCCATTTTGGTTCTCCTTTTAATATGGGATTTCGTCATCAATAATTGGTGGCAGATTTTTCTGCTCCCATTTAGCGATGGCTCTTGCGAGAAACTTTTTACGATTAAACTTGTCGTTTAGTTTCTCAAGGTCATCAGCAATCTGTTCGATTACGATTGGCGATGATACAAGCGGCGCTAAGTGATCCGCTATGTATTCAAAGTGTCCGCGTGTTGCTTTCATGCTAGCTCCTTCCATGCGCTAGAACGCATTGCACTGGTGATGATTGCCTCACGGTTATGACGCGCTGTATGAGGGCTGCGCATATCCTGAGTGTGTGTCGCCCAATGCGTTAGGGTATTGTATAAAGCCCACTTGTTCGGGCCGAGATGTCCTCGCTCATCGCCCCATAGACCGAGCAGGTTTTCTAGTTGGCGCTCGTTAGTCTTGGTGGTGTTGGCTTGGCGAGTGTGCATTTTGCAGAGGTGCTTTTTGAAGAAGCTTTCTGCTTGGTCATTGCTGATCTTTACACCCATGTAAGATTGCCATATGTCCTTCTGTTCTTTAAAGGCAGACATCCCATTAGCAATCTTGATAGCCGATCCTTCTACGTTAATGGATCGTGTGTGTTTGTATTTAGAATAAGCTGAGATGTCAGCAGTAGTGCAACCGTTCTTGCACCATAACCGATTGCCTTGACTCCATTGAGCAAACGACCAACTACCATCAAGACTGTTGGTTGCTAGCGCTTCGTATCGCACATAGTCACCGACCTCTGGTTCGATAGTTACATCAGGCCATATGATCCTAGCTCTTAGCTTGCGACCACCTTCATAGACTTCAATCTTAGTCTTGAAATCTGAACTAATGTTAGCTGCTTTGGCTGCATCAAGTATAGATTCAACAGCTAGGTCATGGCTAACAGGTTTGTATTTACTGCCGTGAACACCCATCACTTCATCAGTGTCAGTGCGGATCACTTGTACCGAATTGGGTACAGGCTCACCAGTCACAGCGTTAGGCGTTGGCATCATCTTGATTGGGAAGTTCCAATCGTTGATGGGCTTCATAAAAGTCATTTTGTTTCTCCTTTTCATGACTGTAGGGACTGCTAGTATGCAGTGTTAATAATTAATAATCTATTGTTACGTTACGTCACTTTGCCTCCTTATATAAATAACCGGACACTTTTTTATACTTGGCACAACCTTCCACACCTTCCACACCTTCCACAAGTTGAGAGAGTTGACACAGTTGAAGTTGATAGTCAGCGACTGAGTTTAGAAACAATAGTCAGCTATCAAAACCACAACGCTCGGCGCTGTAGCTATGACCTCCAGAGCCGCATCAGGTAAGTAATGATAACACAACAAACAGCGCCACAAAGAGTGACGCTGCTGCGATTGTGTCTGACAGTAGCGGTGGCATTAAGCCACTCGCTTTCTGAGTTCAGAGAAGTTACGTTTCTTGGGGGTGGCAACTGGCTTGTTCGGTAGCCAAGTCTCACCGCCGCTAAAGTGCTTATAAACCTCAATGTCTGCATCGTGTCGGACTTGAAGCTCCTCAAGCTCTGGGCAAAGGCGATCAATCCAGCGTTGGGTGCGTTCTTGATCGTGTAGATTCTTAACCTCAACAGCTATGTCATATTCAGCTAGCGCGTCAGCAATTTGCTTACGTTTGAATTGCAAGCTGTTGTGTGACGTATAGCAAGCATCTCTAGATAGACCTACGAGGAACTTGCTATTATCGTGGTTATGATAGTTTATAACTTCGAGTTTCAGTTTTGCGAGTTTAGATAATACCTTAGTCATTGCTAGTTCTCCTTGTTATGTGGTGCGAGGATCATCCCCGCACGGCGACTTGAAGCACGGAGCAGAAACGCCCAAAGGCGCTTGCAGTTCGCAATATCCGAGGTACGAGCGGTATTGCGAACTGTTTCTGCCCGATGCTCAACAAAGACGGGCGGGGATGACCGCAGCCTCCACTAGCAAGGTGATCGACGCTTTGACTAATTATCTGAACGAGCAAACTGTAACGAGCGGTGTAGTATGTGGTAGTACGTCAATAGCTTTGGCAAGGTGTGACGTAGGGTAATTGGCAATGTTACGTTACGTCACTATTGACAGCACATCACAGGATGGTGTTAGCGTGGGGGGAGAGAGGGAGAGGGGGGCAAGCGAATGAGACATACAATGATACAATCCTTCTTTATGATGCTTGCACCATCTAGCAAACACAGACAACAACAGTTAGCTATGTGTATGTCATCAGCATAGAAGAAAGGATTGTAACATGGGTGAAGTTACCCGAAAGTTGACAGATAAACAGACAGCCCTCGTTGACACCATTGTAGCAAATGGCTGCTCCATCAAGGATGCTGCTCCAATAGCAGGTTATGCAGTTGGCGAGTCTGGAAGAGTAACAGCAACCAAGACTATGAAGTTGCCTCATGTGCAGCAGTACATGATGGAAAGGATGAATGAGGAGTTTGGATTATCGGCTACTATCGCTGCAAGACAACTCCGTACCTTGGTAGTCAACGCCAAGTCTGAGTATGTCCAGTTAGAGGCATCGAAGGATTTGCTAGACCGTGCAGGGTATAAACCGATTGATCGCAGCCAAGTGCAGGTTGCAGGGGACATACGTGTCTCAATCGATCTAGGATAAAACTGTTCATTGATCGTTCCGTCATGGGGGTGGGGGGGAAAAACTGCATGACCTGTTACTGTAATAGTCTCTCACTAACATTATTTCCTTTCAGAGCTTGCCCACGAATGTGGGCTAATTTGTGCATTGTCAAAAATATTTTTATCTGCATAAGGTTCTGACATGAGTAGATTTGACCGCACCCCAGAGAAGCAGCCAGAGAGGGCTGACATGACTGTCGCCAAGGCTGCGCTCAAGAGTGGTGGATACTTAAGAAAGAAGAAGGAATGAGGAAGGAACATAAGAGCAAGACTGGCGGCTTGACTGCTGCGGGTCGCGCTCACTTCAAGCGCAAGGAGGGGGCTAATCTAAAGCCGCCTGTTCCCAAGGGTACAAATCCTCGTCGTGTTTCTTTTGCTGCTCGGTTTGCAGGAATGAAAGGGCCGATGAAAGATGAGAAGGGTCGCCCGACTCGAAAGGCATTGGCATTAAAGAAGTGGGGCTTTGGCTCTGTGGAAGCGGCTCGTAACTTTGCGAAGCGTCACAAGAAGGGATAGATTATGTGTTTTGGCAGCAGCGCTCAGAAGACAGCAGAAAAGTATTATGAAGAGATGAAGGTAGAGCCTGAAGCTTTGCCTTCTCTTATGATGGACAAGAAGAAGCGCAGCGATGTGAAGTTGGGGGATGTTCCGAAGCCAATAAGCGGTGGTCAGAGTTCTTCGTTGCTGACAGCTTTGAAGAGTAGTTATTGATGCCAGAGCAGAAGACATCTCCGTCTGAAAGAAAGTACGATAGCCTTCTCAATCAAATGAAAGCCTTTGAGATACCCACTAAGGTAACGGATGAAGAGGCGCAGAATAAATGGCTTCGCCGTTATCACAATGTAATGGTAGACGTTGCGTCTTACATTCGCAGCAAAGACCCAAAGTATAAGTCTCTTCTCAGCCAAGCAAAAAAGATTGAGCGGAGATGGAACTTGGAGGGGAAATACACTAGGGGAGGAAAAGATTAATGGCGTTTTACATTGCGCATACTGAAGAATTATGGACTGGCGAAACCCATACGATTGCAGGGATTCATTATACTGGTAAGACGCGCATGGCTGATGCCAAGCGTTTAGTCGAAGGGCCAGAGCCAGTAAGGGCGCGAACAACCAAGGGATCGTACAAGGCTGACAATCCTTCTACGCCTGAGATTGATGAATCGAAAGCTGCGCCTAAAAAGAAAAGGAAGAAAAATGCCTAAGGTTAATGGAAAGACTTTCTCCTACAGCAAAGAGGGAAAGAAAGCTGCAAAGGCTTACGCTCGGAAAAAGAAAAAGAAGTGAGTTTTACTTCTACAATTACTCAGCAAGACCGTGATATGCTTCGTGGCATTGTTCGCAAGGTTCATCTATCAAGCGTCATTGCAAAGTTCGGACAGCACTTTGTTACAGATCATGAGTGCGACAAGCTCATTGACAGCATTGCGCCAGAGGTGGTTGAAGATATGATCCGCTTTGGAGTGAACAAAGGGCTTAGATGATAGACTTCAAATACAAGCCAGATGGAGAAGTCCTTAAAGTATTTATGAAGGACGATACATTCTTTCGTGGCATAAGAGGGCCAGTCGGTTCTGGCAAGTCCGTTGGCTGTTGTGTAGAAGTGTTTCGCCGCGCAATCCAACAGGGCAAAGGGCCAGATGGAATCCGCAAAAGCCGATGGGCAATCATTCGTAATACCAATCCCCAACTTAGAACCACCACCATCAAGACATGGCTTGACTGGTTCCCAGAATCAGACTGGGGCAAGTTTACTTGGTCAGTGCCATATACGCATCACATCAAGAAGGGCGACATTGATCTTGAGGTTATCTTCTTAGCCTTAGACCGCCCCGAAGATGTAAAGAAACTGCTATCTTTAGAACTAACTGGCGTTTGGATTAATGAAGCTAGAGAAATTGCGAAGAGTATTATTGACGCCTGTACTATGCGTGTTGGGCGTTTTCCTTCTATGCGTGATGGTGGCCCTACTTGGACTGGTGTCATTGCCGATACCAACGCGCCTGAAGAAGATCACTGGTGGCCGATTATGGCAGGTGAAGTCCCAGTCCCAGATCATATACCGCGTGAGCAAGCTAAGATGTTGGTTAAGCCAGACAACTGGTCTTTCTATACCCAACCCTGCGGCATGGTTGAAAAGAAAGGTGAAGAGGGCGAGATAGAAGACTATGAGCCAAACCCCAAAGCCGAGAACACAAAGAATATGCTCAAGAGTTATTATTCCAATCTAATAAGGGGTAAGACTAAATCATGGATAGATGTGTATGTAATGAACCGCTTGGGCCACATCCAAGATGGGAAACCTGTCTACCCGATGTTTGCAGCAGAAGTACACATAGCAAAAGAAGAAATACCAGTAGCAGCAAATTCCCCAGTTTATGTTGGCGTGGACTTTGGCTTGACCCCTGCGGCAGTGCTTGGACAAAAGGTTCGGGGGCGATGGTTTATTCAATCCGAAATTGTAGCCGTAGACATGGGCATCGTTCGTTTTGCAGAGGTTCTTAGAAATGAGCTAGCTATAAGATTCGCGGCAGCGTCAGAAGTAATAATCTATGGCGACCCCGCAGGTGATTTCCGCGCACAGACTGATGAGTCTACTCCCTTTCATATCTTGCGCGGAGCAGGTTTGAGGGCGTTCCCTGCGCCCTCCAACTCCGTTGACCTTCGGCTTGAGTCAGTGTCCTCCCAGCTGACAAAAATGGTCGAAGGGAAACCTGCTTTATTAATTGATCGCAGATGCCCACAGTTAATCAAAGGCTTTGAGGGTGGGTATGCGTACAAGCGGATGGAAGTTTCTGGTGAAAGATACGCAGACAAGCCAGACAAGAACATGTTTAGCCACGTTCACGATGCTGCACAGTACCTTTTCTTAGGTGCAGGTGAGGGTCGAGCGCTTATGAACACCCAGAAACCTGCAAGGGTATCCGTTGCAAAGCGTAGCTTTGATGTCTTTTCTAAGCAGTCACGTCCTAAAAAGCAGGGGTTTTGGGCAAGAATGTAGTTTGTGCATTGTGATTTATCCTGTTCTATGGTTACGAATGTAAAAAATAAAGGAGTTTATTATGTGTTTTGGTGGTGGTGGCCCAACTGATGCAGAGAACAAAGCAGCAGCAGAGCAACGTGTTGCAGCAGACGCAGCAAAAGAAGAAGAAATTCAAGCTAGAGCATCTAAAAAACGTGAAGATGTAACTGAGGCTATTGAATCAAGCACTGAGCGCCGAGGCGGTATGCGTGGTGGCGCAGGTCGCAGATCGCTTATGAGAGCAGGTGGCGCAGGGTTTTTAGGTAGGTTTGGCTAATGGCTGACGATCCAATTGCAAAGCAGTACATCGAAAAGTACAACAAAGCTAAAGCTTTTCGTGAGAACTGGGTTTCTCTTTTTGAGGAGTGTTATGAATACGCGCTGCCTCAACGAGAGTCATTCTATTATGAAGAAGCAGGTCAGCGTAGAGATGACAAAATCTTTGACGAGACTGCTGTAGTTGGAGTTCAAGAGTTTGCTAGCCGTTTGCAGTCGGGTATAGTTCCTAACTTTGCGCGATGGGCTGACTTGATGGCAGGTAGTGAAGTGCCTCCAGATCAAAGAGAAGCCATTGATAATGAGCTAGATGAAGTCACCGAATATGTTTTTGAGGTTTTACAGAACTCAAACTTTAGCCAAGAGGTGCATGAATCCTTCATGGACTTGGCTGTCGGGACTGGTGTGTTGTGCGTAGAAGAGGGCGATGCAGTAAACCCAGTAAACTTCTCAGCAATACCGCTTCCTCATGTAGTGCTAGACACTGGCCCCGACGATAGAATTGACCACGTTTACCGTGAGCGCAAGAAGGTTAAGTTCGATCACCTTTCTATTATGTACCCCAAGGGAAAGTTTAGCCCGAAGGTAGAAGCGATGATGGGGGCTAATCGTGAAACAACTGTTCTTGAAGTTGTTTGCAGAGATTACTCCAAGAAGAACGAAGATGCTTTCCTTCAATATGCAATCTGCCTGACAACAAACACCTGCTTATATACGAATGAAATGAAGGGCCTTGGCTCTAATCCGTTTATTTGTTTCCGTTGGTCTAAGTGTGCAGGTGAGATTTATGGACGAGGCCCACTACTTAATGCGCTGTCTTCAATTAAGACAACGAATCTCACCATCCAGTTAATCCTTGAGAACGCACAGATGTCGATCTCTGGCATATATCAGATGGAAGATGATGGTGTAATCAACCCTGACACGATAAATTTAGTTCCCGGCACAATCATACCGAAAGCTATGGGGTCAACTGGCCTTCAACCTATCCAAGCAGCAGGTAAGTTTGACGTTGCGCAGCTTGTTCTTAGCGATATGCGGCACAACATTAAAACTGCACTGTATAATGATATGCTTGGCAAGCCTGATACCACACCTGCAACTGCTACAGAGGTTGCAGAACGCATGGCAGACCTGTCTCGCAGGATGGGCGCAGCCTTTGGCAGACTGCAAGCAGAGCTAGTTCAGCCAGTATTGCAGCGCGTAATCTACATTCTTAAGAAGCAGGGGCGCATTGAAGTTCCAACAGTCAATGGGAGAGAGGTCAAGGTTCGCTCTGTATCTCCATTAGCCCAAGCCCAATCTAATCAGGATATTTCTAGCGTAGCAAGATTCCTAGAGTTGGTTGGCGGGACGTTTGGCCCTGAGATGTTGCAGCTTCTAATTGACGGTGAACAGACAGCAATTCACTTAGCTAAGAAATTTGGTGTGCCTGAGAGCTTGATTCGTGATGAAGAACAGCGTAAACAAATAGCTGCATTGGCGCAGCAAATGGCGCAGCAGCAACAGCAACAGGGACAGATGGTTGCCGAACAAGGTTAATATTGGGATCGACGGAATACAAAGAGCTTCTGCTAAAGATGTAGAGGTAAGCCACAATATCGCCCATGTATTTAGTTCGCCCACAGGACAGGAAGTCCTGCGTTATCTGCGCTCCATTACAATCGAAATGGTTAATGGGCCTAATGTGACTACAGAAGAGTTGCGACATATAGAGGGTCAGCGTTATCTCGTCGGCCTTATTGAGCAACGTATCTCACATTCGCACAGGAGTAAGAACAAATGAATGAGACAGTAGCCGAAGCAACAGCCGAAGCAGCTACAGAAGCGCCAACAGAAGAGCGTGATTTTGTTGTAGCAGAGGACAGTCAACCACAACGACCTGAGTGGTTGCCTGAAAAATACAACACAGGTGAAGACTTAGCTAAAGCATATAAGGAGCTAGAGTCAAAGCTTGGCACAAAAGATGAAGACATTCGGTCTAAGATCATCGAAGAGATTCAGACCGAAGCCTTTAGCGAGAGGCCAGAGTCAGCAGGTGACTATCAACTGCCAGATATTGTGAATGAGGAAATGGCTGTAGATAATGAATTGCTCAAGTGGTGGGCGGATCATTCATACGAGAATGGCTTTTCTCAAGAAGAGTTTAACAAAGGCATTGAGATGTATGCTCAAGCTACTGGTGGGCAAGAGCCAAACCTTGATGCAGAAGCTGCAAAGCTTGGGGATAATGCTAATGACCGCATACAAGCTGCGTCTATGTTTGCAAACAAGTTCTTTCCAGAACAAGCAATCCCTGCGGTAGAGCGCATGTGCGAAAGCCATGAAGGAATCCTTGCTCTTGAAGCTGTGATGGAAGCAATGAAAGACGGATCGTTTACAGGCGAAACGCAGCCGAGCGCAGGTCAAAGTGAGGCCGATCTAAGGGAGATGATGAATGACCCAAGATACCATAAAGACCGCGACCCTCACTTCATTAAGCAAGTCACCGAAGGATTCCAAGCCCTTTACCCAAACAGAGGTTAAGATTCTAAAAAGGGGGCGTTATTACATGACCCCCTTTACCTTACGTCATGTTGATGAAGTTGTTGCTAACTTGAGTAAGGAAAATAAAAGAGAGCTTGCCATCTTAGGTCACACTGACGTTGAGCAAGCCATCATTGAAATGTACGAAACATCTGAGTGCTATCTTGTAAGGCGAGAGGGCGAAAGCTTTATAGCTGTTGGGGGCTTGTTCTTTACTGAAGATCAAGACTTTCCTCAAATGTTCTGCATGTTCTCAAATAAAATAAAAGAAAACTTCACTATGCTAGCGCGTGGATCAAGGATGTTGGTCAACTTCTTTGACAAGACTCAGCCCAACATGACCATGACTATCCTAGCAGATTATGAGGGAATATTGCAGTGGGCAGCTTGGCTTGGCTTTGAACCTGTTGGCACTTCAGTGCTAGGAGAAAACAAGTATGTTGAATTTGTGCGTTGCAATCCGAACGAAAAGAATGTTTACGATAGCTCATTACGGCCCATAATGCACTGAAAGGCCCGAAAGGATACCCTTATTGAAGTGCGAGAGTGGACACCCGTTGTAAACCGTAACTTCAATTAGGACTGTGAAAATGGCTAATACAATTGACCAAGCCTTTATCAAGCAGTTTGAAACCGAAGTTCACATGGCGTATCAGCGTATGGGTTCTAAACTACGGAACACTGTTCGCTCTACTAATGTGACTGGTTCAACTGCTCGTTTCCAAGTAATCGGAAAAGGCACAGCCAATACGAAATCTCGTAACGGCAACGTAACCCCAATGGAATTGGCGCATACAAACGTCGAAGTCACTATGGCTGACTACTATGCACCAGAGTACATTGATAAACTAGACGAGTTGAAAATCAACATTAACGAGCGTCAAGCTGTAGCTCAATCTGCTGCTGCTGCGCTTGGTCGTAAGACAGATGAGATTCTAACAACTGCTCTTGATGCAGGTGCTAACTCAACTCAAATTCATGACGCTAGCTCTGCTTTGGAAAAGGCTGATCTGCTTTCTCTCTTTGAGACTGTTGGTAATGCTGACATGCCAGAGGACGGACAGCGCTTCTTAGCAATGTCTCCTGCGGGATTTGCTGATCTGTATAACATCACAGAGTTTGCATCTTCTGACTTCGTTGGCGATCAGAACCTGCCGTTTGCAGGTGGTATCACCATGAAGGAGTTCTTGGGCTTTAAAATCTTCTCAACGTCTGCGGTTGCAGGTGGCAAAAACTTTGCTTACCACACAAACGCTGTTGGCCTTGGCATCAATGCTGATGTTCAAACTGAGGTCAACTATGTTGCAGAAAAAGTCTCACACCTCGCAACCTCGATGATGTCAATGGGGGCTGTCGTTATTGACGATGATGGCGTCTATGAAGTCCTCGACAATAACTAAGGAGAGTAAAACATGGCTTATGCAGCAAGTGGACTAGCTCGAATTGGTGGTGACTCAAACGGAAGTTTGTGGATGTACACAAGCGCAGACGCAATTGCGACTGTAAACACAGAAGGTTACTTTAACAGCGCAGCAAATATGTTAGCTGTTCGTGACCTGATTATTGTTTGTGACACCAATGTTCCATCAACCAACTTTGTTAATGTTCTCTCGAACACTGGCACTGTAGTCGATGTTTCAAACGGCACTGCTGTCGTTGAAACAGACGCTGATTAATAAAGGGGTGGGGGCTTCGGCCCCCATACTGCCATGCCAAGAGTAGCAGATTCCGCAATAGAAGTTGCAACCAACGCTTTATATCTTATTGGCGCAGATGCCATTACTGACTTTACTGCTAATACAGTAGAGGCAAAAGTTGCGAACGCTCTTTATGAAGACACCGTTCGTACATCGTTTGCTTCTTTTCGGTGGCGTTTTGCAACTACACAATTTAATCTCACACGGTTAGCAACAGCGCCCAAGGGCAAGTTTGAGTCTGCCTACCATATACCCTCTTCCTGCATTACAGTAATAGGCGCGACAATTAATGATGCTCCAATTAAATACGATATTTATGGTAACAAAATATTCTGCAATGCGACCTCATCAGACACTGTAGTCTTAGACTGTGTTGAGCGTGAAGATGAATCCAATTGGCCTTCTTACTTTACAACACCAATTCAGTTTTCGCTTGCTGCATCGTTTGCAATATCAATAGCTAAAGATGCGCAGTTATCTGGCTTGATGGAGCAGAAAGCAGCCTCATTGTTTATGAAGGCTAGAAACATTGACTCGCAGCAACAGACAACGCGCAAACTAAACACTTCGAGGTTTATCACTGAAAGGCGCAGCTAATGCAAAAGATCAGAGTACCAATTAGCAGCTTTCAGTATGGCGAAATAAGTGACTCTCTTATTATGAGAACTGACACTGCCGTCTACAATGCGTCAGCGCAAAGCCTACAGAACATGGTTGTTATGGCAGAAGGGTCTGTCAAAAAGCGTTATGGCCTAAAGCACATCTATGACTATGGATTAAGGTATGTATCTTCTGACGGCACTGGAACTGCTGACGATGATGGAGTTGTTACTCAGTTTACAAACACAGGGCAAACTAGCTTTACACTAAATGGAGCATTTGTTTCTGGAGGCGCTGCGTCATTTGGAACTGACGGAAGACTTGTTACATTCTACAATGACAGCAACGCATCGGCGGGAACTCCAATTCCGTCTGCGCTTAATCTTGTCTTAACAATTACTGGCACAGATATATATGGATTAGCCCAGACGGAAACGATTGACCTAGATGACAATACAGCAACCTACACAAGTACAAAGTCTTTTAAAACTGTTACTGCGGTTTCTATAAATACTGCACCAACAAACTTTAATCTAAAAGTAGGCGTTACTGCTGCGCTTGATTATATAAACAAAGAAGAGCAATCACATCTGTTTCCTTTTGTTTTTGATGAAAACGAAGAATACATCATCTCGGTAGAACATCAGAGAGTAAGATGCTTTCGCCTTCTAACAGACGGCACAATAAGTCTTGTTTCTACTATAGTGGCAGACACAAGTAGCGCAGCGCTGCCCTTCGATCAGGATTATTTAAAAGAATACACCATATCGCAGTATGGCGATGTTATGTTTATTTGCCATCCACTCTTTGCGCCAAGGATGCTGACGCGAACAAGCCTTACTGCATTTGAGATTTCTACATATAGCTTTGACAAAAGGGCAGATAACAGCGCTACGTTTCAACCTTACTCTAAGTTTCAAGGTCATGGCGTAACGCTTGATCCTAGCGCTACAACTGGGACAGGAATAACCTTAACAACAAGCGCTGCATATTGGGATACAACAGGCAGTCAGTCTGGTGGCAATTATCCTGACTCTCTTCATGTTGGCGTAGTGGTTAGATATAGCGGCAACGAGATTACAATAACGAGTGTTCAGTCTGCGACTCAGGCAACAGGTAATGTTGTTGATGAACTATCAACGCGCCTGTCTGTTTTAAATCCATTTCGCACTATTGATGGAAGCACAACTGTAGAAGTCACAATGATTGAGCATGGTTTTGCAGGTAGTGAATCCATTACTTTTTCTGGGGCTTCAGCAACTGGCGGTATTAATACTGGCAACTTAAATGGAGCTAGAACTGTAAGCGGAATTATCGACGAAAACACATTTACCTTTACTGCGGGTGGCGCTGCTTCTTCTGCTGAAGATGGCGGTGGTCAGGTAACTGTTGTAACTCATGCACCTAGATCAGATTGGGATGAGCAAGCTTGGTCGGCTAAACGTGGATACCCTGCGGCTGTTGAGTTCCATGAGAACCGTCTTTGCTTTGGTGGTACAATAGCAGAGCCAGATAATATCTGGATGTCACAGCTTGGTGAGTTCTTTAACTTTGATGTGGGCGATGCGGCAGATACAGATGCTATCTCTATGGTGGCTGCAACAGGTGATGTTAATGAAATAAGGTATCTTGTTTCAAACAGAGACTTGCAGGTGTTTACTGCATCTAATGAACTTTATATTCCAACCTACCTTAATCAAGCCATTACGCCGACCAACGCACAGATAAGAAAGCAGACACCATATGGGGTCGAACACGTTGAGCCTATGTCAATAGACGGCGCAACAATCTTTGTGCAGAACAATGGCAGGATTATTCGAGAGTATATCTACACTGACACAGAGGAAGCCTATACTGCGACATCTGTTTCTACGATTGCCTCTCATTTAATAGATGCCCCAAAGTATTTAGCCGTTGTTCATAGCGGCTTTGGCCTTCCAGACTCATACGCTGCCTTAACTCTTAACAATGGCGACCTTGCATTGTTCTCATCAAACAGAGCGGAGAAGAGAGCATCATGGACTAGGGCAGTAGCCAATGGCACATTTGGTTCAGTTTGCAGCATTGAGGATCGCCTGTTTGCTAATGTGTATGACGCAAGTGGCAACTTAAAACTTTGTGAGTTTGACACTGAGGTGGGATTAGACTTCTGGCTGTACGGTGCAGTATCAACTAATGTTGTTGATGTAAGCGCCGTATATTCTTCTGGCGATTCTGTTGATGTAATTGCTATTAAAGATTCTACACAGTATTCGCTTGGAGCTTTTACTGTAAATGGAAGCAATCAGGTTGATCTTACTGCACACGCTTCAGAAAGCTATACCCACGCTTATGTAGGCAAGAAGTTTACAGCTAAGATAATAACAAATCCTGTTGATGCTGCTGTAAGCAATGGCCCTGCAACTGGCAGTGCGAGAGGAATTACCAACATTGTTTTAGACTTAAAGAACGCAAACTCAGTTAAGGTAAACAGCAGAGCGCCAACGATGTCTTCTGGATTTACTGGCAAGAAAGAGTTCCGATCTTTAGGTTATAGTCGTGACCCACAAGTTACAATCGAACAAGATGACCCGCTTACTATGCAGGTTAATGGAATAATTGCGGAGTTAATAATCTAATGGCACTACCTTTAATGTTCGCTTTTATTAGCGCAGCAGGTCAAATGCAAGCAGGTGCGGCAGCAGAACAGTCTGCTAACTTAGACGCTTTTAATATAGAGACCGATAAAGTAAGAAGCGAAATAGAAACTCGACAGCGCCATGCCGCTAGACGAGAGGCTTACGATAGAAATACCTCTGCCAACATTGCAGCCGTTTATGCTAGCGGAAGAGATGTATCTAGCCGATCTGTTGAGGCTTTCCTTGGAGCGCAAAAAGAAACCTTGGGTAAAGATATTAGAACGTCCGATCTTATGGGAATGTTTGAGGCTATGAAGCTAAGTCAGCAAGCAACAACAACAAGGGTTGAAGGCAGGGCTAGAAAACAAGCAGCGATGATTGGTGCATTTACTACAATTGGCAAAGGCATTGCTGATTATGGCGATTACAAGACAACTTAGGAAAATAAGCAATGGCAATGATTAGAGAAAAGCGTGAGTTTAGAATCTCGCCCATTGGCGTTGCGCGATCATCTTCCGCAGGTCAAATTACTGGTGAGGCAATAGCACGAAACGCAGCAAAGGCCGAAGCGGTTGCTTATAAAAGAGCGGTTCAAAACGCTGAGAAAAGTGGAATTGATCTAGCAAATGCTTTATCGGGTGAGCAGGTAATGGCGCTTGACCCCTCTACAGGGCTACCAGAAGTTCACGAAGGGCCAAAAGGTTTAGGTCGTGTTGCTCAACAGGCTTACCAAAACGTATTACTTACAAGATTTGAGCAAGAGTTAGGAACTCAAATTGATGGCAAAATGAAAGAGCTTGCCCTTAAATACGATCTTAGCCCTTCTGGATTTAACAAAGCAGCATCAGAATACATTGCGCAAATGGCAAACACTGAAACAAGCACAGTGTTTAGCAATGAGATTGTAAGAGTTGGTCAGGCTGTAAAGCAGGGGTATGCTCACAATCTTAGCTTAAAGGCTTTAACTAGAGAAAGAGCAGAGCAGGTTGATGCTTATAATTTAAGAATACAAGAAAGACAGGCTGCATTAGAGATTGCTGCAAGAACAGGCGACACTGAGCAAATTCAGCTTATCCTTAAGCAAGGCGCTGTTGACGATCAGAATATGACTAACTCTCAGCTAGTAACTGCTAGCTCAACGAAGCTAAATTCTAAGTTTGACAATGTTGCAATAGCGCGTGGCACTCTAAGAAGTGTTATTGAGACTGGCAATTTTACTCACATGGAGTTGCTAGAAATCCAGTCAGCCGTTGATATGGGGAACTTAGGCGGTCTTTCAGAAGAAATAAAAAATGCCCTTGGAAAAGACTTTCAAGATGTTCTTTCTGACCCATCAACTTTTGAGCAATTTACCCAATATGCCAATGAGTACATGGGAGATGCCGTTGGCGCTTCTTCGATCAAAGTTACCAAGTCTATTCAGGAAGCGCGTGTTGCTGCAAACTTTGGCAAAAACTCTAACATTAAGATTGGTCAAACCTCAGACTCAATAGCAAGTGGTCTTGATCCGTCTGCTGAAACTGAGGAAGTTATTAAAGCTTATGAGGATTCTGTAACTGCACAAAACAGTGCAGTTGTTGCAGGTATATCTGATGGCAACGAGCTTGTATTGGGCGCTACCAAAAGAGTTAATGGTTTGGCAGATGGGATTCAGCGACATATCGTTAGTCAGCTAACAAGCAAAGAAGAGATTGTTAATGTTATTCAGTTTTTAAATAACCCAAGCGCACAAGGCTTTAAAGGGATACCAAAAGACCTACACGACGATTTAAAAGATTTAGTGCTATTAGATAGTAAGACTGGTCTTGGCCTTAAGAAAAGTGCCATTACTTTTTTTGAAGGCTTTAAAGATGAGACAGCCTTTAAAGAAAACCAAGTAAAAATTAAGGCAGGAATTGAGCTTTACAAAGATGTAAACGAAGCAATTGACAATACAATAAGAACAGGTTCTGACGTTGATGGTGTAAACACTTCTTACGCTGAAACGATGTCTAATATAGAAAGCTCTAAAGCAGACAAGGAAGTAATAGAACGGCAGAAAAACTCTCTTAATAATGCTGCGGCAACAGCATATATAAGACTGGCCATAAGTTCTGCGCCAACAGCAGAAATGGCAGAAGCTATGGTAGCTTATGCTAAAGGAATAGAGCCTAGCATTTCACTGCCAGACAATGTTCGTGATGTTTTAGACAAAGCTAAAAGACTTGGCGATGAATCAACAATAACAACCGCAGCAAATAATAAGTCTCAAGCTAAAATTAAAGATTTAAAAAACAGAGCAGCTTTAAGTAAAATGGATAAGTTGAACTCTGATATTAGTCGTGGAATGGCTGATGCTTCTGACAAGGATAATAGAGAGCATGTAGATACCGTTCTTAAGCTAGGGGATGATTTCTATAGAGTTTCCTCTAGCAAACAAGATCAAGGCTTTAAAGCCGTAGGCCAAGTTATTCTTCCACAGTCATTTGTTAGCCTCCTTGACCAAGCCGCAAATGGTAATGTCCCGACAGGGATGATGAATAGATTGCTGTCTCTCTATGCCAATACATCTACTCAGATTGATAGAAACGGAATAGAAAGCCTTTCTAATAGTCACTCTGCTTTAGATGCAAAGACTAAAGCATTTTGGGACTTAATGTCTTCATATCAACAGCAATCCGATACACCAATTAATGAGGCGCAGTTTAAACAGTTTGCCGACTTTTATAAAGAAACTGCACGAGGCGAAGGCTTTGCTACAGTAATAGGTTCTCAGTTAGCTCAGTATGCTGCTGAAGAAACAGGAGATACGGCTACAAAAAATCAGACTGCAACACCCCTGCAGTACCTTCAATCTTTAACTGGCCCAGATAAAGACACTCCAATAAGCGCTGCTATAAGAAATACAAAGATGGCAGAAATGTTAGAGGCATCTGTCTTCGCTTGGTTTGCTGATCGCGGTGGCGCAAACAAAATAGACATGCCTTTAAAAGATTATGTAACCCAAAAAGCAGAGGCGCTTTATGTTGAGGACGAAAATGTTTTGCCTGAGTTTGGTGAAACAAAAACAATATATCCTCTCTCTGCTACATTAAGCAGCGATCCTAAAACGCAGGAAATGTTTCTTGATGCAGTAAGAAAAGACTTGCATTTAATGGATAAGGATTTTGGTTGGGCGACTAAAGAGTTTAAGCTTAGACCAGTTGGGCAAAACCTAGACACAGGCATGACGTATGCTGTTATGGTTAAGGGCGAAGATGGCGAGTTTTCTTTGTATGAGTATTCTCATGATGTAGTAACGGACTACAATATTACTGATACATTTATGATTCCTGCTTTTATCTCTACTAAAGAAGAAAAGTATTTGCAAAATATAAGGGCTTTGGAATCTTACCAAGGAGAAGCGGCTGTTACTAGAGCCGAAGAAACGGCTCGTATGGAAGAGGCTAGGCGATTATACCCTGCTCACAGTGTTCAGCTAAAAGAAAAAGTATCAGAGATAAAAGGCACTATTGATATAAATGTCTTTAGCAGTTTAACCGATGAGCAAAGAAAAGTTTTTGCTAATCTTACTGACAGCAATGAGCAAGATTTAGTTGGCGTTACACCGTCACCTGAGTTTGCTGCTCTTTATGAAGCAATGCAAAATCATTATGATGTAAGCAACAATAATGCTTTAGGGCCGTCCTCTTCAATGGAGAAGGTCAATCAAGAGTTTGCCAAAGCAACTCAGCTTTTCATGCTTCTGTCTGGTCAGGGCATAGTGCCAATAGAAGATGTAAACAGGATGCTGACTGGTAAGTTCTCTAGCATGGACGATACAGAAGCACAGCTAACAGGCGATGCCCCAGAAGCAGAAGCGCCGCCAGAGCCACAGCCTATAGACCTCGGCCCTTCTATGGCTATCTACAATAACCCAACAAACGAAACATATCTAATTAAGATAAAGGGAAAGATCGGTACATTTAGAGTGGATAGCGAAAGCCTGTCATCTATACCTAGAAGCCAAATAGAAGGTAAAAATGTAACGATCACAGAGGATGATGGCGACGATTACAAGAAAAGAAGTTCAAGCTATCTCAAAAGGGTTTTTAAGTAATGGTCGTTAATCCAAACAGTTTTAGGTATGGCAACTTTGACCAGTTAAATCCTCAAGACTCCAGACAGCCTTCCTTCTCAGATACTTTGTCTGCATCATTCGGCTATACATATGACCCTGCATATGAAGCATTTCAAAACAAACGTAAATTTGGAAGTGTTAGGCAGCAAGGATATAACCCATTAGAAGACCTTGGCGAGTATTCTTTACACGCAATGGAGTTACGCAGTGCTGTTAGCCCAGAGCATATGATTGAGATGAAGCGTGGCATAGATGAATCGCTTGAAAGACGCAGGGTGCTTGGCGAATCTTCATTTATCTCTCAGCTTGGCGCAGGTCTGTTTGATCCTCTTAACTTCTTAGCCTTGCCTTTTGGTGGCCCCACATTGGGCATAGGGCGGTCAGCACTTAGGGTCGGCGCAGGGACAGCAGCAATTCAAGCAGGTGTTGAGGCGACTTTAATACAGCCATATGATGCTGTGCAAACTAGCACTGAGAGCGCAGTAAATGTAGCAGGTGCATTTTTGTTTGGTGGTGCAATGGGTGGGGCTATATCAATTCCCATTACTAAACGCGCTGCGGCTTATGGCAAAATAAAACAATCACTTGAGACTCACGCTAAATCATTAAGGCAAATAGAATATGCTAGCGAACTTACCGCAGATGACTTTGGCACAATAGGTTCGCCAGAACTTAGACCACTATCTGAAGTGGCTGAAGCAGATGTAAACAAAAAAATTACAGAGCTTACTGCAAAACAACAGCAGCTTGTTGCTGCAACAGACGAAGCACAATTAAGTTCGGCGACAGAGATTCAGTTAGAAGAGGTAAACGCAGAGCTTTCTTTGCATAAAAGAGAACATGCAATAAGAAAGCTTGAAAGCGATGGCTTTGACCAAAGCAAGATGTGGTCAATGGCTGATAATGCTTTTACTGATAGTGGCTTTTATAAATTTGTAACCACACCGTTTAAAAGAATTATACAGTCAAATAGAGCTACAGCTTCTATAAAGGAGGCTACAGTAAGGCTAGCAGGTGATGCGGGTATCAACTTAGTAATGAACACCCTTGGCTTTGCTAGCCCCCTCTCAGTGCATCAGAGGGCTGCTGTAAGGAACGGACAGTGGATTAAAGCAAACGACGATATTGTTCGCTTGTTCCGCGAAGACGTTGGGCTGTCAAATACATCTAGGCTTGACGTTGATCCTGTTCTTGCTTGGCGATCTTTAACAAATAGAGATGACAGTTATGGTAATTGGCTTAGACGCATAAACGAAAAGCGAACTAAAAAAGATACCAACCTTAGTGACCTTGAAAAAAGAACCATTAAGATTCTAGATGAGTTTTTTCAAAAAGCAGAGCGTGAGCTAAATGATGTTGGTTTAATAGGATCAACAAAATCAATAACCAATCGACTAAAACATGTTGAGCGAGAGCTTCTTGATTTGGAAGATTCTTTATCAAAAATGGCAGATAATGTTAAGTTTGCAAGGCTGCGTGAAGAAGACATAAGAAGAAAAGGGTATTTAGAAAGGCAGAAATCAGAGCTTGAGGCTAGCTTGCAAGCATTTAGAGATGAGCCGCAAGAGCTAACAGATAACTTTTTGCCTCGTTTCTGGGACATGGGAGCAATTAAGGCCCGAAGAGGAGAGCTTTTTAATATATTGTTTAAACATTACTCTGATAACCCTACAATATGGATGTTTCAAAACAATAAATGGGGATTGGTTCGTTTAAAAACCGACACAGGTTCTATAGAAAAACGTGTTGATGAAACAATAGACACAATTCTTGGCGACAATAACCCAACAGATGAAGCCAATATTGGTTTTGGTTATGGAAGATCAAAGCACTTTCGTCATAGGCAAGTAGACATTCCAAATGAATTGGTCTGGGACTTTATTGTTCAAGACCCCATTGCAATTATGAAGACTTACACTGCGCGAGTTGCTCCACGACTTGAGTTTAGAAGGCAGTTTGGAGGTGACGTTGATGATGTCACTTATAAATTAAGAAGAGATATGGTTGCCAAGGGCTTTTCTGAGGATCAGATTAATAAAGACATGAAAGACTTTATGATTCTGTACGATAGAATTGCAGGTGCTGTCTTAGACAATCCATCAGCCTTAAGCCAAAGAACAGCATACATGATGAAGGAAGCTGCTTCTTTGAATTATATGGGCGGTGCTTGGGCTGCTGCCATTCCTGAGTTTGGCAGAATTATTATGGAGCATGACGGCGGCGTTATGGTGAAGGCCATGCAGGGCATGCTTGATAAAGAGGTGTTGGCTGCGTCTGCTGCGGAAACTCGCATGAGTGGTGAGGCTGCTGATATTGTAAGGGGCAGCGCTCATGCTCGTTTGGTCGATGACATGGCAAACAATGTAGATGCAGGTGAGTTATGGAACAAGGCTCGTAATGCTTACTATGTTTTAAACGGACTAGGGCCAGTTACGCAAATTAGCAAAATGCTTGATGGCATGGCTAGAGCGCATACAATTATTGAGCGCTCAGTAAAACTGTCAGAAGGAAAAGCAACAAAGTTTGAGAAAACATGGCTTGCAAGAAATGGCATTAGTAATGAAGCTGCTTTAGAAATAGCAAAAGCGCCTTGGCAAAAATCTGATAGCGGATTAATTTTAGCTAATACTGAACAATGGCTTGATAGCATTTATGTCCCAGAGATGGATGGTAAGCGAGTTAATATTGTTGAAGCAAAAGAAGATGGATCGCCTGTTGGCACACAAGGTGTAGGAGCAGATGGTGAAAGCATATATGTTCCTGCTAGATATAATGAAAAATCAAATACTATTTTCTTTGATAGAGAATACATTGAGGGCAAGTTTTTTGAAAACAAGGTTTGGTTAAATCCTAGAAGAGAAGGGATTAAGCCTTTAGAGGATGTTTTTAAAACGCCTAAGTCTTGGTCTAACTTTGTTATGCTGCATGAAATTATGCACACAAGGTTTAGAGCAAAAGACCTTGGGTTTAATAAAGAAACCAACGAAGGTTTTGTTGGATACGAAAACAAAATTAACGAACTGGCTTTTGCTGAGTGGAAAAAGCAATCAAAAGTACGAGAGCAAACAGTTAGCGATTTTCGCGCTGCACTAAATACTGGAATCCTAAATACAATTATGATGGCAACCCCTGCGGATAGGCCAATTATCAGTGATGGCGTTGCTTTTGTCCCATATCGCATTGCTAAGAAATTTGGTTACTCAGAAGACAAAAAATATAAAGGTTACTCTCGCATTGAGAATGGCTTTATGGCTTTGCCGTTTCAGTTCTATAGCTACACCCTTGCTAATGTAAACAAAATGGTTGGCGGCATGGCTCACGGTCAAATGAAGAACAGAGTTGTTGGTGTTTCTGCAATGTTAGGTTTGGGTTACATATCTGTTAAGGCTAAAACCCCAGACTTTGTTTGGGAGGACATGGAATGGAGAGATAGGTTTGCTAGGTCTTATGACTCAAGTGGCTTAACAGCGCTTTACAGTGATTTGTTTTATACTTCTATGCACACAAGCTTGGCGCTTGGTGGGCCAAACATAACTAATGGATATTTAAGCCCTAAGTTTCCACAAGAACCAAGTGTAGCTGATGCAATTACAGGGCTTGCAGGTGCAGGGCCGTCTATAACCTACGACATCGGAGCGGGTGCTGCTCAGTTTGCGTCTGGTGAATATGGTGAGGGCGCTAAAAATGTATTTAGGAATCTGCCTTTTACTAGAATGTGGTTCTGGAAAGATGAGATGAATCAAATGACTCGCGCTTGGTCACAGTAATTTGTAATGGTTTATTTGTGCGTTGATGTTTCCTTGTTTTTGTAGAACAAGGAGTAAACTGGTGTTTAACAGCTAAAGGAAAATAGAAATGGCTAGTTTTGTAAAAGTAAATGACTTTGTAGAGTATGCGGTTGAGGGCATGAACCTCGGCAGTGATACCCTAATTGTCGCTCTATCTAACACAGACCCGACTGCGGGAACAAATGTTACAGCAGATGGGAACGGCGTATTGGCTAATATCACACAGATTAGTTACACAAATTTGTCGTCAAGAACTCTGACAAGTGTAACAAGCGCTCAGTCATCTGGCACATATAAGCTTGGTGCTGCCGACCTGACGCTAACTGCATCTGGTGGTTCTGTAGCAGCGTTTCGTTATGTGGTTATTTACAATGACACTGTGACGAATGACCCTGTTATTGGCTATTATGATTATGGAAGCTCACTGACACTGAACGACGGTGATACCTTTACAATCGACATTGGCAGCAATGGTATCCTGACCCTCGCATAAAGGGGTGTAAAATGGCTAACGTAAAAATATCAGGGTTGCCAGCGGCAAGCGCTGGCGGTGCGGCCCAAGAGTTCGAGATTAACGATAGCGGTACGTCCAAAAAACTGACGGGCGCTCAAGTCAAAACTTTCGTCAACTCTGACCGCGCAGCGTTGGGGGCAAACTCTGACATCACAAGCCTGTCGGGTCTGACAACCGCAATCAGCATTGCGCAGGGCGGCACTGGCGCAACCTCTGCGGGCGCTGCTTTGACAGCCTTGGGAGCTACAACGGCAACAGCGGCGGCTGACGAAGCTACGGCTCTGGCAATTGCGTTAGGATAGGGTATGGCAAATACATTCAAGACAATAACTAAAGCAGGGGTCACAAGCCTCGACACAATCTACACTGTAGCATCTTCGACAACTACTGTTGTTCTTGGCTTGGTGCTAGGCAACACGACAGGCTCAAGTGTGACTGCAACGGTTACGCTGTCGAGCGACACAGCCAATCGTGCAGGGGCTAACAACGAAGCCAACCAAGATGTTGAGATTGTCACCAATGCACCCATTCCATCAGCAAGCTCTCTTTCAGTTCTAGATGGCAAGATCATTATGGAAACAACAGATATACTGAAGGTGTCAGCCTCTGGTGCAACTGATGTCATCCTATCAATTATGGAACAAACATAATGGCAGGGTATATCGGAAGCAAAGCAGCCGTCACTCAGGCTGATGGATACACCAAGACAGAGGCTGATGGAAGGTACGTTGAGGGTGACGATACTCTGTACGTTGACCAGACGAATAATCGGGTTGGCGTGGGAACCAGTTCGCCTAATGCAACTTTAGATGTTGCAGACGGTACGGTTTCGACAATACGCTCAACATCTGGTTCTTACCATTTAACAGCTTATCAGTACGCAAGTGGTTTTGCTTATTTGCTAACAAATGGGCAGTTTGAAATTGGTACATCTGGGGCAAATATTCTTGCTTTCAAAACTAACAACACAGAACGTATGCGCATCGACAGCAGCGGATTATTATTTTCCCCTCCGACCTACAGCAATACTTCTGGCGGCTCATCAAATGTTGGAATTGGTGCATCAGGAGAGTTTTATAGATCAACGTCATCACGCAAATATAAAAACACTATTAATGATGCAACGCATGGTTTAGCTGAACTACTTACTCTTAGACCCGTTACGTACAAAGGGAACTCTGATGGAGACACTATTTTTGGAGGCCTTATTGCAGAAGAAGTTCACGAAGCAGGTTTAGCAGAGTTTGTCCAATACGCTGAAGACGGATCACCAGATGCTCTTTCCTATAGCAACATGGTAGCTCTGTGCATCAAAGCAATTCAAGAACAGCAAGCTAAGATTGAAACTCTTGAAACTAAAGTTGCAGCTTTGGAGGCAGGGGAATGAGTGGATACATAGGCACAACACCTGTCCCACAGGCTAGTCAGACTAGGGATGTTTTCACAGCTACAGCATCACAGACAACCTTTGCCACGACAGGCTATACTCCATCGTTCTTAGATGTTTACGTGAACGGCTCACACTTAAAAAACGGCACTGACTACACAGCTTCCAATGGCTCAGATGTGGTTATGGCTTCTGGCCTGACTGTTGGTGATTACGTCGAGGTTGTTGCCTACACCACTTTTGAAACAGCAGTTGGCACTGGTGGTTACTACAAGGGTGAACGTGGCACAGTTGGCCCGACCACAGGCGCAGGGGATATCTTTCGGATCAACGAGCAAACCCTAAACACAAACGTCACCATTGACGCAGATGAAAATGCCACAGCAGCAGGGCCGTTAGCCGTTGCATCAAGTGTCACTCTGACCGTCACAAGCGGAGGGAACTTGTCCATTGTCTGAGATTAGAACAAATACAATAAGTGCTGCCAATGGTACTGACCCTGTTACGTTGACGAAGCAAAGTGCTGCGAAGGCTTATGGTGACTGTGATGCTGCGGGATCAATAACATCATCAGGGTCACTCAACGTAAGCTCTGTTACAGATAATGGGACAAGTGGTAAGCAGTTTAATTATACCAGCAACTTTGCAAATCCAGCATTAGGTGGTGCGGGGCAAGCTAAAGGGATAGGGTCTTTTTCGCACGGTGGTGGCGCATTTATCTTTTGTAACAGTAGTACAACTGCTCATTATTCCGTACAGTATTACAATGCCCTTGCCTATGCAGACACTACGGCACAGTTCTTGGCCTTGGGAGACCTAGCATGAGTACACTCACAGTCACCAACATAAAAGCATCAGGTGAAACAGCTAGTCGTGCAGTCTCAGGGGTTGCTGCTGCTTGGGCTAATATCGACGGCACAGGTACAGTAAATTTGAGGGATAACACTAATTGCAGTTCTGTTTCTGACGAAGGAACTGGTCACTATAAATTAACATTCTCGGCAAATATGAGTAGTGCTAACTATTCACCAGTCGCAAGCGGTAACATCTCAACTACAAATTCAGCTAGGGATGTTGTTTGCCCTGCGACTACAATAACCACCAGTCAAATTGATGTAAAATGTACTCGGTCAGACACTCTTGCAGCAGAAGATTTTGATTTTGTAATGGTTCATGTAATGGGGGACCTAGCATGAGTACACTAAATGTTTCCAACATCACGGATGGCACAACAACAGTCGGCACTAGCTATGTGGTCAATGGGTCTGCGAAGGCTTGGGGTTTCTTTAATGGGACAGGCACTATTGTTCTTTTTGGAAGTGGCTTCAATACGTCATCATTAACGGACGTAGGCACAGGAATTTACCAATTACACTTTACCAATAACATGGCGGATGCAAACTACACATCTAGTTTGGTTGGTAACACCTTTCACACTGCAGACGAAGGTCATAACACGGCGTATGCAGGTGTTTCAACGTATAGCGTGACCCATGGTTCGGCTGACACGAATAGAGTAAATGTCGCAGTACACGGAGACTTAGCATGACCCACGGACACCTATGGGACAGACTAGCCGAAGCTAAGAGCCGCCTTAAGCCTGTGCAGTCTAAGTACCGTGTGGTCTTTGAAGACCCTGCTACACCAGACGAACCTGCCAAGGTCTTAGTCCCTGATCCAAACTGGATGGCTGCGGCACTAGAGGGTGACATCTTGCCACCTATTGACACTTACCAGCGTGACAGACTTGTGCCAGATGGACAGCCAAAGGAACATCCATATGCAGAACCCATTGGCTCTATGACAGAAGAAGAAGCCATTGAGTATCTTATCATGAAGGACATCGACCCTGCTGTCTGGCAGGAATACCGAGGCAACAGAACAATTATGAAGATTGTACCTGTTGAGTTGGTTCCAAGTGACAGATCATTTAGAAATGCTTGGAAGATTAATCA
>Ga0208134_1000334_pt1 | contig 30915 bp, 47 predicted proteins | sample VirMetDEL_Mar_31_FD_184515 | JGI IMG/M metagenome (GOLD analysis project Ga0208134, IMG submission 184515) | Aqueous microbial communities from the Delaware River and Bay under freshwater to marine salinity gradient to study organic matter... | ecosystem: Environmental > Aquatic > Marine >...
TACTTATGCAGATGGTACTGCTGTGCTTGTAAATGATGCTAGTGGAATAACAAATTTAGAAACAACATTAATAGTTGATGATGGTGATTGGTTTAAGGCTTCAGATTTGATTTTAATTGGTTCTGAGGTTATAGAGGTAGAATCTGTTTCAACCAATACTTTAACTATAAAAAGAGGTTTATTAGGTTCTGATGCAGCAGCAGTTGCTGATGATGCAGCTTTAAATTATTTTTTTGGCAATGAATATTTAGCATTTGATAATGGCAAGTGTATGTCAGACAAAAAAGGTAGATTTAAACAAAGAGGTGGTTTCTTTGGATATGCAAGAACTGCTGACAAAAAAGTAGATGGTGTTGTAGCAGGCTCAGTTGCAATAGGACCTTTCTACACAGAAGGTGGTTATTTAGATTGGGGTTTAAATGGTATAACACCTAATACAGAAACAGGACTTGCAGCTTCAACTGAATACACATTTCATATTGTAATAGATGATTTTAATGATGGTGGATTTGATAGTTTAACTACAGAGGCAGCAGTAGCATTTACAACAGATGCTTCTGATACAACATTTGCTGGTAGTTCTAATTCAGTATTAGCTAAAATACAAGCAGCATTAGATACACAATTTTATACTACTGCATCAAAATTGCTTAATAAGAAAGTAAAAATATTTATACACAATGGTGATGTTAGAGTTCAATCAATGTCAAACAATTCATCAACAAGGGTTGGAATTGGTAATGTATCAGGCACTACACCTTTTGGAGTAGGTGCTTTTCCTACATTAGCAAGTAGTGTTCCAGTATTAATGGGTTCTTTGCATGGTGGTGGAACAACAGATACTATTGTCTTTGGACCTAAATCATCATTAGCACAAGAAACTATACAAGATAAAACTACTGGTGTTAATAAGTTAAATGAAAAAGCATTTATATTTGATGATGGTAATGGCAATTTATTATACTTAGATAAAGTTGTAGGTAGTATTTCCTATGATTTAGGACATTGTGAATGGGCTATAGGTTCACTTCCTGAGGCAGAATTTAAAATTTATGCAGAATCACACTCTGCACATTCAGGTGGTGTTTCATACTTAGTAAATGCTTACAATTCAATACAGCAAATAAAAGCAAGAAGTGTTAATCCAATTAAAGATACAAAAATAGAAGCAATAGTGTTAGGATAATTATGGCATATAAAATGAGAAAAAGAAAAGTAGGTAGAGGTAGAACTTCAAGAATAAAAAGAGCAGGTAAAAAGATTAAATCATCAAGAGGTTTAACTGGTAGAAGAGGAGCAAGATATTAATGGCTACAAACTTTAAATATGCAACTATACAAGAATTAACTAAATACTTTAACAGAGTAGGTGACTTTGATTCTAAGTTTCAATTATTTAATCCATCTACCAATAGTAATCTTCACACATTTCATAATACTGGATATGTTGATAAGTTTTTTATAAATGGTGATGAACAACAAGCACAAAACTCTAATGCTGATACACCAAATGCTAACAATGAATGGTTATATACAGAATCAGAAAATAAATTAGAATATTATAGTGATGCCTATACATCTACTACAATTAATGAGCAAGTATTTGAAGGTGGACAAGATTTTGAAGATACACTAAATCAAGCATTAGTAGATGCTTCTTTAGAACTTCATAACTATCTTGATATAAGATATTCAACACCTTTAGAAAAGATTAAACAAACTGATACAGATACTGCAAGTGTTTTAATAGCAGAAGAATATGACCCTATTATCATTAAAGCAGTATGTTATATTGCAACTGCTAATCTTATTAGAGCAAAAGAAGGTGCATCAGAAGAAGCAGATTATTATTATAATTTAGTAACTAATCCTGAATCAACTGGTTTAATTGACAAATTAAATGAAGGTGTATTTAAACTATCACATGAAGTAGATGGTAATGATAAAAAAGGTTCTATAAGATACAGAAATGTGTCAGGAACAATGGATTTAGTAGAACTTGCTGGTGAATATCAAGGTGAGTTATATGATTTACTTAAAGTAGAGATTGAAGCAACTGGTGCATATGGAACAGCAACATTTAAAGTTCATTACTTATCTAATGACCAATTATTTGGAGCAGTATCATCTGCTGAAAAAATAACTGGTGGTTTACAACATATTCATAATGGTATTTTTGGTAGATTTATGGGTTTACAGGCACAAGATGGTGATATTTGGGAGATTGAAGTGTTTGGTAGACATAGGAAACAAACAAATAAAAGCAATGCTACCATTGAAATGGTTAGATAATGGCAGTTACCTACTCCAATGTATGGAAAAGCATTTTAGTGGCTTTAAAGAGCAAAATTAGGGCAGAGATGAAATGTCCAGTAATTAGTAACTTTGATGAAACAAATAAGTCAAATCATTTTATCAAGTTAATACCAAGAGGTTCAGAACAAGGTGATGTAACCAAACATTCTGAACACAGGATTTTTAATATAGATATTATTTATTATTTGATTAATAGAAATAATGCACAATTTCAAGACTATGTGTTTAACCAAGCAAGTATTTTGGAAGCACTAATACATGATAATCCAACATTATCATTAGCTGATTCAACAGTTGCTTATAATTTAAGAAGTGGTAACAATGAATTAGGTATAGAGGTAGAAGAAGAATATGAAGATTACTATGCAATGTCTTGGAATTTTAGCTGTGAACACTTAAATAACTTAGGATAAGAATATGAAATACAAAGCAAAACCATCTTACTTAGCATTAGATGATACAAAAAATTTTAATTCTTTATTATCTGCTTCATCACATTTATTATTAAAAGCAGGTTTAGAGATTGAATGGAATAAAGATATTCCAAAAGACTTAAAAGAACATTTAACAGAAATAAAGAATACCAAAGGAGGTAAGAAGTAATGGCTAAAAGTGGCACATTTCAAACAAAACAAAATACAACTGTTAGAATAGTAACAGAAGCACAAATGGGTACTACACCTACAGATTCTGCATACCTTACTATGCCTATAACTGATTTTTCATTTAGTGAAATCAAAAAACATTCACTTAGTGTAGCACCTCCAAGAGCAGGAGCAGGAGCATTTACACAATCTGATGATATGGTAAAATGGCAAAGACATGATAGAATGTTTGATGTTTCAGTAACATTTCATGCAACTGCACAATCAATTGATAGAATTTGCTTAGCATTGTTTGGTGATGGAACAACACCTAATGCACTACTTGGCTCAATGCCTTCTGTAACTGCATATTCACATGGAACATCAAATGCTGTTCCAGTTACAATGTTATTTGAAAATTCAGCACATGATGGTGATACAGTTGATATGTATTTTACATCTTGTTTATGCACAGGACTTACATTATCAGGTGATATTGGTTCAAATGGTGGAGTAGTTATGGGAACTGCAACTTTCCAAACTGCATACAAACCAACAGAAGCAGCATTATCATTAAGTGGTACTGAAACTACATTAACAGCACAAACAACTATGTTTAATATGCATGACTTGCAAACAACAACACTTGATAGTGAAGATTTGTTATTGTATAGTTTTGATTTAAATATAGCAAGACCTGTAAATAGAATTGGTTTTGATTCAGGTAATAGTTTTAGACCAATGGGTTATAGTGTTGGTGGCTATGAAGTAACAGGTTCATTGACTTGTAAAAGAGATGGTGAAGTTGATGATGCTATTGATAATGAAGCAGGTATGGCTCTTGATATAGATACAACAGTATTTCAAATATCAGGAAGCAAAGTATTTGTTGATGAAGCAGGAATTAGTTTTGATGATGATGGTTGGAAACAAACAATACCATTAAGATTCACTTATGATTCTGCTGCAACTTCAAATGCAGTTGTTACAATAGGAACAGCAGCTTAATTTAACAGTTAAGTAAGAGTTAGTTAAGGGTTAGCTAACTACTATATATAAATATATATATAAATAAAAGGATAAGGGTAAATGAATAAAGTAAAAATAAATGGTGAAGGTTTAAAAGAATTTGAAATAGATTTTATTGAACCTTTGTATCAAACAAGAAAAAAGTTATCAGTTCTTATACATAAATTAAGAACACCAAAATATACAGATGAATTAGGACATTTGTTTTTTTGTTATGATATAGCTAAAGAAATTACTGGTTTAACAGATGAACAATTAAATGTTTATACTGATTCACAGATAATGGGTATATCTTTAAAGGCTATTGATTATTTGTCAAAAAAAAAATAGATGATATACTTTTTTATTTAAATATAGCTATTTCATACTTTGGTGTTAGTAATAATGGAGATAATGGGTTTAAGTTTCCTTATAAAGCAATTTCTCCTGTGAATGGTAAGAGAAAATTATTTGAAAACATAGAGGATATTTATAAAGAATTAGAAATGTGTTATGATGAGATTATAGAAAAAGGCATATCAAATAAAAGTAAAACTTTATATGAAGAACATTTTTATTTTTGTAATACTTATGATTTATTAGATGAAAAATATCAACAAACAATAAAAGAATACTCATATTCTAAGACATTTTCATGTCCTCCATACCCTTCAATATCTGAAACACCAATACAAATTATTGATGATTTTATGTTAATAGAAAAAGAATTAAACCAGTTAAAAGCAAAGGATTCTAATGGCAGGTAAAATACAACAAATTATTGAAGTTATAACTAAAGGTGCTGGTAAATCTGAAAAAGAAATTAAAGGTGTTAGTGGCAGTTTAAAAGGACTTGCTAAACAAGCAGGTGTTGCAGCAGCAGCATATTTTGGAACAAGAGCATTAATAAATGGTATACAAGGTTCAATAGATGCTTTTGCACAACAAGAATTAGCACAAAAAAAATTACAAGCAGCACTTGGCAAAACATCACCATTATTATTAGCACAAGCAAGAGCATTACAACAAGTTAGTATGTTTGGTGATGAAGTTATTCTTGAAGCACAAAGTATGATTGCATCTTTTGTTAAAGAAGAAAGTGCTATTGCAGCAGCAACAAAAGCTACACTTGATTTAGCAGCAGCAAAAGGAATGGATTTGGTTGTAGCAGCAGATTTAGTATCTAAAACACTTGGTTCATCTACTAATGCTTTATCAAGATATGGTATTGAAGTTGTAGGAGCAGTTGGTTCTACTGAAAGATTAGAATCATTAACTGGTAATTTAGCAACTGTATTTGGTGGTCAAGCATCACAACAAGCACAAACATTAACTGGTCAATTAGAACAAATGAAAAATGCTATGGGTGATACAGCAGAAGATTTAGGTGCTTTACTTGCACCAGCAATAGGTAATGTAGCAGGAATATTAAAAACAGCAGCAGAAAATGTAAGTGATTTTATAGCAGGTTTTACAGACACACCATTAGATTCTATTATCAAAAAATTAGAAGATTTAGGTTCTGCTGGTGAAGGTTTATTGTTATTAAAAAATTTACAAATAGATAGAGATTTAAAAGTTGTTAATTTAGAATTAAAAGAAATGGCTAAAGGATATACAAGCATAGAACAACTTACAGAAAAATCTAATGCACTAACCTCTGAAGCAGGAAATTTAGCTATTGAATTAGCTGATATACAAAAAAATCTATCAAAAGAAGATGAAGAAAGATTAAAAGATGAATTAAGAAGGTCAAAACAAACAATACTTGCAAGAGGAACATCTTTAGATTTTTTAGCAAAAAAAATAGAAAATGAAACAGAATTAGAAGAAAAATTAGGAATTGCACAAACAAACAGAATCAATCAAATAGAAAAAGAATTAGAATTTTTACCTGATATAGGTGCAAAAATTTTAGAAAGAAATGAATTAGAAGCACAAAGAGTAGAAATTGCTAAAAACCTTAATAAAGAAAAAGATATTGAATCAGGTAAAGAAATAAATTTGCAAAAAATAAAACAAAAAGGTAATGAATTTTTAGATAAAGAAAGAGACAAAGCATTAACAAAAAACTTTGAAGCTGATGGAGCTAAAGCAATTAACAATGCTTGGGATATGGCAGGACATGCTTATTCTTATGGTGCTGAAAGAGGAGGACCATTCCTTGGTGCATTGTATGGTGGAGTTGCATTGTCTGCTGGATTTGCTTATGCAAAAAATATAAAAGCAGCACAATATGGAGCAGATTTTGTTACTGATGGTCCTCAAATGATGATGGTAGGTGAAGGTAATGGACCTGAGAGGGTTCAAGTAACACCTTTAGTAGACCCTAATTTAGATGGACCACAAGGTGGTGGTATGACTATTAACATACAAGGTTCTGTTATAGGAACTGAACAATTCACAGAAGATGTCTTGATGCCACAGATAGAAGAAGGTTTAAGGCTTGGAAATAGAATTTAATGGCATTAATTAGTCAAAATTTTAAGAATGACACACAAGGAAATAATCTATCTGTAATACCAGTAGTTATAGTTGCAGAGTTAGAAGATGATAAATACAATCTGTTAGATAGCTTCTCTACTTCTAATTTAATTCTACAAGACCAAGATAACAATTCAATAGAAACAAAAGAGATACTGCAAAACATATCAAGTGTTAAAAATTCTATTGATTATGAACAAAAAAATATAAAAGTAAATACATTTAGATTTAGTTTATATAACTATTATGATGTAGTTACTAAATTAACAAATTCAGTATCATTTAATGATTTAAATTCCTTAATAGGTAAATATGTTATCTTATACTATAAAACACCTACATGCAGCAAAATAAACCTAAATAAAAATATACAAGAGTTATCTAATGATGATTGCAGTATTATGTTCTATGGTATTGTAAATAGAATATCACAATCAGGTGATAAGATTTCTATACAAGCAGAAGATTTTACACAAGATTATATAAAAGATAAAAAACTACCAGCTACTAAGTTAGCAGACCTTGATGAAAATATTAAAGATGGTATATCTGATTTAGATGAAACTAAGCCTGTTCCTATGGTTTTTGGTAAAGTAGATAAAGCACCAAGTATTGTATATCAAACTAACTTAGAAAATAATGATGGTTTTAAATCATTAGGTATGATTCATGATAGTAAAGAAATAAATGGGAACTTTTCTACAAACAAGGTTGCAACAACTTCTAATTATAATCATTTTTTATATTTAACAGAAGATGATGACTATGTAGTATTTCCTTATGATGTAGAATTTGATGCTTATAATAGTAAAACTAACTTTGTAAATCCACAAACTTGGACATTAGAAGCTAATGATATATTACCTGAATTAGAACACACACAATCAACACCAATATTATGTATGGGATATGCTTTCCCAGTTAGTGCATTAGTAGATTTAACAAGTGAAAACCAATTAGATTCTTTATTAGATGTTATAACAGATGATAATATAAATGAAAATACTGATGCTATGTTTGATAATTGGGGTTATGATAAAAAATGGTATAGAGATGATGATGCTTATACAGGTAGCTATGACCCTAACAATGTATTTAATGTAGAAGCTAAAACATATATAGCAGGTGAAGATAATCACAAAGGTAGATGGATATTATTAAAATTAGATAAAACAAAAAAGTTATTTAGATTTGATGGATATGCAAAATTGTTTGCAGGTTTAGATGAAAATGGATTAGCAATACAAAATACTAACACAGAAAGACAAGAACTATTTTTAAAACCATTAAATACAGACTTACTAAAAGAATTAGTTGATAATGATGTATCAGCAGATGATTGGGCATTTAGTATATTTGGAGATAGTGTTGGATTAATAAATCCTGAATTATTAGAACCAGTTGGTAGTCCAAGATTTAGATTAGAAACAACAGAAAATGAAAGAATTACAAGAATAGCAAATATAAAAAACTATCAAGAAAATGGTTTTTCACATACAGAAGCTAAACAAAGTTTTGATGAAACTAAAGATATTAGCAAAGTTTTATTATATGAAAACTTTGAATCTAATAATAACCAATCATTAGGGTTTCAATTATCTAACTTTTCTTTTATGTATTTAGTAGAAAAAACAGATTATGAATCAGATACATTTTATGCTTCTATTGAGGGTAGAAAAGATTATCCTTCAACAGAAAATATAAATAACAATACACCTTTAGAAGATGAAGCAGTTACACCACATGCTGTGGTATCACTTGGTTTAAATAATACTTTACCAAATTTTGATAATATTATAAATGAATGGGATTTGTATTTTGACCAAAAATATCATAATTTTTCACATAGAGATACTACAAGTTTTTTTAATCCTTTGTTATATATAAGTCAAGACTTTGCAGTAGATAATAATTTTACACCTGATAATGATTTTATTTTAGAAAATTTAAATTTTAAAACAACTTCAAATGAAGATGATTCACCATTTGTCAATACAAATCAAATTGTTAATAATGTTATACATGGCTTAGTCAAAAAATTATATATAAATGTTATAGACAATATTATATATAATGACCCTGAAATTAAAGAATTAGCAATAAGAAGCTTTAATGGCACAACATCTGAAGCAAATTATAATTATTGGTTTTCTAAAACATTAAATGATACAGATTATAGTGATTTAATATCTTCTTCTTTTTTTATACCATTAGATTCAGGTAATCAAGAATTTAATTATTTTTTTGACCAATTAATTTTTGAACTAAATACAAAACTACAAGAATTTAAAAATCATAGGACTCTATTAATAACATCTATATTTAAATATTTATATCAACAAGATATAGAGGTAGATACATTGGGTTTGCAATTACCTGATTGGGATTTAGGCACAGATTTAAATGTTTTAGAAAGTATAGATATATGGATTGATAATTTAACACCATATTTAGATGAACTAATAAATGTAATAAATAAAGATATTTTAGATGCAAATTCACATATTGGTGAAGGCATAGGAACTGATACTGGAAATAGATTAGAATTATATTTATGGAATGAAAATCCTAATGAAAATGGGCAACAAAGACCACATCTAATAGAACTATGGAAACACATAAATTATGATTCTATAAAATCAGAATGTTTTACTAATTTAAATATAAGCTTTGAAACAAATGGAATAGTAGAAAAACCAACAGATATATTTATTAACTTATTATCAAGAGAACTTAATTATGGTTTAGGTGATAATGTTTTAGATACAGACTTTTTTGACCATAATCTTATAGAAGAATCAAGAGCAGTATATGATAGTTGGAAAATGGGATTTTGCATAGATGATAATGTAGAGGCTAAAAACTTACTACAAGACATATCTAAAGAAACACAATCATTCTTTAGTTTTACACCTGAAGGGAATTTTGGGTTAATAACAATTAAAAACAATTACACAGAAGATGATATAGATTATGTTATAGATGAAACTGATGTTTTTAATTATAGTATCAGTAGAACAAAAAGAGAAAATGTTATTGTTAAAAATAAATGTTTTTATAGATATGATAATGGTTTAGATAAATATACTTTTGATACTGGTGAATTAAATATTAATGCTTTACTGGATTATACTGGTGAACAATACTATAACATTAATGAAGATACTGCCTTTAGTGAAAAAGAGTTAAGGTATCACACAGATACTGCAACTGTTGAAAAATTTCAAGCATTTGATTTGTTAAATAATTGCAACCAACACTTATTAATTAATATGGACTTACCACTTAGCTACACAGTTAAATGTGGTGATATATTGCATATACCATTGTTAAATGATACAAAAGCATTTGGAATAGATTATAGCAAAGTAGAAATGTTAAATGGGCAACCTATATATCCTTTATGGATTGTTACTGCAACAGATTATAGCTTAGATAAAATAAGAGTTTCTGCATATCAATTACATTATTTAGGCACAGATGGTTTACATGGTTTTGGTGAAAATTATGATGTAGTAGCTAATCTAAGACAATTCAATACTACATATCCTAATCTTAGAAACTATAATTATTTACCACCAGCAGAATTAAATCCTAATGTAACTTATATACAAGGACAAGAAATACCTTATGGTGATTTAAATCAAGATGGTATAATAGATATAACAGATATTATAGGACTTGTAAATATGGTTATAAACAATGAATACTCTGATATAGCAGATGCAAATAATAGTGGAACTACAAATATAACAGATATAATAGAACTTGTTAATACAATAATAGATTAATGAATAAATTACTAATAAAAGAAAAGTCAGTAGAGATTAACACAGATATAGTGTATCAAGGCATTGAAATTAGATACAAGGGTGAATTGTATATAAACAATAAGCTGCCTAATGATTTTATAATTCAAAAAGGTAATAACAAAATTATAATAATAAGATTTAGCACTAATGATGAGATAATAGAAGAATTGTTTGAATATAATGGTAATTGTAATATTTACTATGCAAAGATGGTAGATAAAGATTTAAATGAATATGATTTGATTACTAAGAAACCAGCACTACAAACTTGGGGTGCATTAGGAACTAAAAGATTAGATGATAATACTACATCTAAATATTTATGGGAATCATTAACTACTGATTATGATGACTTAACATTCAATGGTAACAATAGTTATGTTAAATCATTAAAGCAAGTATCAAAGATAGATAATGAAACAAATACTATAACTACAACCAAAGAAACAAGCAGGAAATTATCATATTTAGGCAAAAAAGATACTGGTTTAACAAGATTACAAGATTTAAATACAAATACTAACAAAACTAAAAAAAGCCTTAAAAAAGGGCAACAAATTAAAAGAGGTTATTAATGGGAAATTTTCAATTAGCAGACAAACTAACATTTTATACAAGCTATCCACTCTATGCCTATGCAAGTGGTATGTTGGAGTTAGCAGAATCAGATACTGATTTAACACAAGAACAACTATTTAACTTAATTAATTTAAATCCATCTAAAATATCTTCTTTTAATACACAAGCATTAGATAGTATAGGTTTTTATATAAATCATAACATTAAACCTGATTTCTTTATGACTTTAGGACATAACTTTGCAAATCAACAAAATTTAACATTACAAGGTGATGATGGTGTATTAGATGCTACACAAATAGTAAATTCTAATATAGATACAGATTGTGAATATAATGGCTGGAGTTTAGTTAATTTAGCCAATGTAGATAGTAAGTCTATGATTATGCAATTTAACAATCAATCTGATAATATGGTTGGTAGCTTTTTATGGGGTAGAAAGTTTGTTGCACCACAGAATGTAGATGTTAGCCAAACACATTCTGTTAGCTATGGTTATAAATCTAAAAAATCTGTATCAGGTAAAACTATATCTACTCTTAATTATTCTAAAACTGGTAAATGGTTGTTAGATGCTTGGGAATTAGATGCAGATGCAGCAGATACAAGAAATATGCCTACAAATTCAAGAAATGGTATTAGAACTTGGTCAGTTAATTTTAGCTTCTTACAAGATAGCAAGATGATGGCACAGAACAACATGTTGAACAGTAATAATTTTAGTCAGGATACACAAGGTGAATACTCTTTAGGAGCAGATGGTTCAAGTCTATCTGATACTAATAATAGCACAGATTTTTATACATCAGTAATTAAGATGACTATGGGAGGACATTTGCCATTAGTGGTTAATATATCTGATTCTGCAAATTCAGACCAATGGGCAATAGTTAGAATATCTGATTATTCTATAAGTCAAACCAATCCCAAATTTCTAAATTATAAGTTGGTGTTAGAAGAACAAGTTTAATCTCTGGTAAATACCCTTATCCTCATCATACAGAGTAAGTGAAACCCTCTTAATTGAGGGTTTTTCTTTTCTATAAACATTTTTTATTTGGTTTATATTAATATTATTTTATATATTTATAGTATGATTAAGTGAGTTAATCAATTATTTAAAAATAAATATGGAGAAACAAATGAAAATAAATACAGATTTTACAAAAGATAAATATTGGAATTTAAAAGATTCTAATGGTGATGAAAAAATAAATACATTAAAAATAGCAAATAAATTGTCTGATGAATTATTTATTAGTTCTGATTTACTATCTGAGGAGGTGATTGATGTGTTAGTTCAAACATTAAGAATTTATACCAATAAATACAATGAGGCAAGTATGTCTGAAAATTTAGATGGCATAGCAAGAAAATTATTAAAAAAATACTTTCCAAATAACTAAAATAAAGGGATAGGAGAAACAATGGCTAATAAAGAAATAGATTTAAATAATGAAGATTTTGGCTTCTTTTTACAATGGTATAAGGAAGTATATGGTAATGAACATTTGGAAGAATTTGATACTACTGAGAGCATAATAGATATAGTTATGTCACCACATAAGTATCAGAAAGAATATATTGAATATCAATTAATTAAAATACAAGAGCAAAATGATTAATAAAGGTTTTTGTTCATTTGATAATCTGCATGATGGTTTAGATAGTTATCCTGATGGCACTATTGTTATATGGAAAGATATGAAATATATTTTAGTAACATGTGATGATGCTTATTCTAAAATGTTTAATGTTAGAAGTATAGGCTTAGAACCTACAAATGATAAATTTGTGATGCCTAAAAGAAATGAAAAATGTTTTTGTGGTAGTAATAAGAAATTTAAAAAATGTTGTATAAATAAAATGAGGAGAAATTAAAGTGAAGAAGATACAAATAAAGGGTAAAGATTATATTGAGGTTAATGAAAGAGTAAAGCAATTTCATATAGATTATCCAAATGGTTCTATAACAACAGAGTTAATTGAGATGACAGATAGGTTTATTACTAAAACTACTGTTATTCCTGATGTTAAAAATGCTGATAGAAAATTTACTGGCATTGCTTATGAAAAAGAAGATTCTACATTTATTAATAAAACATCTGCACTTGAAAATTGTGAAACAAGTTCTTGTGGTAGGGCATTAGGAATGTTAGGCATTGGTATAGATACATCTATTGCAAGTTATAATGAGGTAGCAAATGCAGTAGAACAACAAAAAGACAAACCTAAGACTATACCACCAGTAAATCTAAAGGACCAAGAAGTTCCTAATCCACATTATGATAAGGTTGTTAATGAATTAGGTGGCATACCTTTAGGTGATAATGAATCTGATGATGATGAATGGACAGGTAATGAAATTTGTAAGTTTGGGAAGTATAAAGATGTGGCATGGATTTCTATCTTAGATGATAGCTGGATTTCATGGGTTTCTTCTTCCAGCAAAGTTCAATGGCAAAGGGAGTTAGCAACTAAAGAACTTAAAAGAAGGAGCAAATAATGATATTACAATTTATACTTTTTTGTTTAATAATATTTGGATTTATAATGTTCTTTGAATCATTAATTAACTTGATTCAAATCTATTGGAAGGAGTGGACTAATGAATAATTTAGTTCATGCTGATATGCCAATAGAAGAAAGAATGGCTTGTGATAAGGTTGAAAAATATTTTGAAAATTGGTATTATAATTTAGATAGAAAAAGTGAAAACTTTTGTTTTAAATATGGTTTAGATTGGAAAAACACACAAGGTAATAATAAAAAACACATTAAAAAAATAAGAACAAGCATTTTATGCACACCTGATTATATATGTTATGATAGTGTAAAAGATGAGTTCTTTTTTGTAGAAGTTAAAAAGTGTGGATATTATTTTTCTTTAAAACAAGAACAATTTAAATACTATAAACAATGGCAAAATAATTATCCTGTGAGATTTTGGATATACAATGAGTATATGGTTAATCAAACACACACTATAAAAAAAATAGCATATATAAGTACAGATTTGTTAGATGAATTAATAAATACTAACAATTACAAAGAAACAACTTGGAGCAAAGAAAGAAAAGACCCTAATGATTGTAAAAAAATAATGTGGAAAATACCATTTAAGGACATTTATGAGAGTTTGCAGAGTTTGTAAAAAAGAGATACAGAAAAAGAACTTAATAAGAAATTCTGCTTATGGTGGTTATCAGAACATTTGTAGACCTTGCAAGTCAGCAGAATCAAGGAAGTATGCTTTAAAGAAAAGAGAACTGTTAAAACAAAGTCAATATAGGAGTTACTGGAGTGATGAAGAATAAAAATAAAGAAATAAACAAAAGTGTTCAATTATCAAGAGCAACACATCAAAAGCTAAGAATGTATTGTGCATTAAATGATAAAACAATATCAAGTGTTGTAGATAAAGCTATAAATTTATATATTAATAATAATACTAACAAGGGATAGTAGTGATAACAAAAGGAGAAACAGACATGGCAAAAAGGTTCATAACAACATCTATGTGGGAAAAACCTAATTGGAGAAAACTTCCAGTTAGATTAAAAGTAGTATGGTTTTATTTAATCAGCAAATGTAATCATGCTGGAATATGGGAGTGTGACATTGATTTACTATCATTTCAAATAGGTGAAGATTATACATTAGATGAAATAATGGAAGCATTTGGTTCACAAATAGTAGAATTAGGTGATAATAAATTTTTCTTATCTAAATATATTAGTTTTCAATATGGAGTGTTAAATCCTTCAGTAAGGGTTCATCAGTCAGTAATTAAACTGCTTGAAAAATATAACATAGAGTTAGATAACCCTTTGCTAAGTGTTAAAGATAAAGATATAGATAAAGTTAAAGATGTAGATACTAAAAAGAAAGAATTTGCTAAAAGAGTAGAAAAAGAAGTGCTTAATATGAAGTTAGAACCTGCTTTAATTAAAGAGTTTATAGAATATTGGACAGAACACAATGATAATGGGCATGTTTTAAGGTATCAACAACAAAGCATATTCAATGTAAGAAAAAGAATGTCTACTTGGGTTAAGAATAGTAAGAAGTTCAATACTAATATGAAGTTTCAATCTGCATCTGATGAAGATATTGCTAAAAGAGAAGCAAGAATAGAAGCAGAATACCAAGAGCAGCAAAAAAGATTTAAACAAGCAGATGATAATACAGCATCTGATGAAGAAAGAAAAAAAGAATTGGGATTATTATAAACCTATGGCTGTCTATCAAGCATATACTATCCCTATATGTTTCTCCAACTCACACTATATAGGCAGCCATAACCTTTAATTATGAAGCTAAGAATAGATAACTGCATAGCACAAAAAAGACACAGATTTGCTAGAGGATTTGTCTATGACCCTTCAAGCAAAGATAAGAAGATAGCAATACTACAAATAAAAGAGCAGTTTACTGGTGAACCATACACAGATGCATTAAAGATTAGTTTTGTATTTCATTTGAAAAGACCAAAAAATCACTTTAGAACTGGTAAGTATGCTAATGAATTAAAAAAAACAGCACCAGTATATCATATTAAAAGACCTGATGTAGATAATTATGTAAAGTTCTATATGGATTGTATGAATAAATTAGTTTATTTAGATGATAGCCAAGTAATAGAACTTAGAGCAACAAAAGAATATGATGATAAAGAATCTTATACAGAGATTATTATATGAATGTTTTAAGTTTATTTAATGGAATGTCTACTGGACATACTGCATTAGACAATGTAGGAATTAAAGTAGATAAGTATTATTCATCAGAAATAAAACCTGCTGCAATAAAACTAACTCAACATCATTATCCTGATACAATACAAGTAGGAGATGTTACTAAGTGGAAAGAATGGGACATAGATTGGAAGAACATAGATATAGTTTTAAGTGGTAGCCCATGTCAAGATTTATCAATAGCTGGTAAAAGAAAAGGTTTAGATGGTGAAAGAAGTGGTTTATTTTTAGTGTTTGTAGATATATTAAACCACATAAAAGAATTAAATCCTAATATATTGTTTTTACAAGAAAATGTAGGTTCTGCTCCAAAAAAAGATGTTGGAATAATGTCAAGAGCATTAGGTGTATATCCAGTTAGAATTAATTCTAAATTAGTAACTGCTCAATTAAGAGATAGGTATTATTGGACTAATATTAAAACAAGACAAGATGGATTATTTGGTGAATTAGTTAGTGATATACCACAGCCTAAAGATAAAAAAATTATGTTTAAAGATATATTAACAGATGGACATTGTGAAAAAGAAAAACATCATTGTTTAATGGAAAGATATATAGCTGCAAATACTAATAAAAATAATGAATATTTTAATGGGTTTCAAGAATATATAAAAAATAGACCTGCAGGAATGGCTACATTGATATATGTTGCAAACAATGAAGTTAGATTGAAAACAGGCACTAAAAAAGGATATATTGTTGCAACAGAAAATGATGCTATTAATTTATCATATCCAAATGATTTAAAAAGAAGGGGTAGAGTAATTACTGAAAAATCACCTACTTTAATGGAAGCATCTAATAATATATATTCTTTAAAAAATTACAAAATTAGACTAGTTAATAAAACAGAGATGTGTAGGCTGCAAGGATTTCCTGATGATTGGTGTGATATATTATCATATAGACAAGCTGGTAGTTTATTAGGAGATGGTTGGACCTTACCAATAATAGAACATATATTTAGTTTTATAAAAAGATGAACAATGACATTAAACAAGAATTAGGATTTATATACATAGTAAATGGTAAGAAGTTCTTAACAAAAGCTGAAGCAGTTAAGCATAAGAAAAGGTTAAATAAACAATATTTTACTTTTTTTTCTAAGTAGAGATGTTATATTACATATAGGAAAATATGAATAAAAATACAGAAAACAGAGGTTCTGAAGTAACAAAGGTTACAAAACCAACTAAAAAAGAATTGTTCTTACAAGGCTTAGAGTTGAATCTTGGTAATATATCAAAAGCTTGTACTCAAGCAAACATTTCAAGACAAACTTATTACAGATGGATTGAAGATGAATCATTTAGTGAACTATGTGATAATATTAAAGAAGGCTTGATAGACCTTGCAGAAAATCAGTTATTAAATAAAATTAACAAAGGTGATATAACAGCTATTATATTCTTTTTAAAGTGTAAAGGTAAGAAAAGAGGTTACACAGAGAAACAAGAAGTAGAAATATCTAAACCTATAACTGATATTAACTTTGATGAACTCTAATCTAACTTTACATAAGAAAGATTACTTTCCTCATCAATGGAGTTTTTTGACATCAAAGAAACCTATTACAGGACTTATTGCTGGATTTGGAAGTGGTAAAACCCATGTTTTTACTCATAAAGTATTTGTATCACATATAACAAAAAAGAATAAAAAAGGTGTTTCTAATGGTTGGATTATATATCCTACTTATGATTTAGCAGAAGAACTATTTGTTAATCCATTTAAAGAACTACTTGAAGCTAAAGGTATTTACTACCAATATAACATAGCAAAGCATAAGTTTACTACACCTTATGGAACTATTAAGATATATCAGTTACAAAAACCACAAAGGATTATTGGAGCAGAGTTAAACTATATAGGTTTTGATGAGTTTGATGTAGAATCATATAAGAATTGTGATATAGCATTTAAAAAAGCAATAGGTAGAATGAGGGGTGCAGAAGATTGTCAGATGTTTATTGTATCTACTCCTGAGGGTTATCACTATTGCCATAAGATATTTGTAGAAGATAATAATGATGATAGATTGTTAATTCATGGTAAGACAAGAGATAATACTTATCTGCCAGAGAATTACATTAAACTGCTTGAAAGCAACTATGATGAAAAGATGCTACAAGCATATATGGAAGGTCAGTTTGTTAATTTAAGTAGAGGAGCAACTTATTATGCTTTCAATAGAGAACAGCACACAGGTGAAATATCCTATAACAGTAGATTGCCCATCAGAATTGGAATGGACTGGAATGTTGACCCATTGTCAGCAGTCATCTTTCAAGTCTACAAACAAAAACCTTTTATTAGAGTGGTCAAAGAGATTGCCTTATACCATAGAGGTGAAGGAGATTTAATGACACAAAGAATGTGTGATGAAATAAGAAGAATGTATCCTAATCAGGTGTATTATGCTTATCCTGATGCAACAGGTAGTTCAAGACATTCATCAGCACAATATTCAGATATAGATATAGTTAGAAGGAATGGGATAAGGGTAATGGTAAAACATATTAATCCAAGAGTTGTTAATAGAGTAAATGCTGTTAATAACAACTTATCAAAAGATAATATTCTTATTGATAAATCTTGTAAGATGTTAATTGGGGATTTAGAAAAGGTTACTAACAAAGAAGGTAGCAGAGATATAGATAAAAGTAATAAAGAATTGACACACATGTCTGATGCTTTTGGATATGGTGTAGATTGGGAATTTCCAGTAGTTAAACCAGTAATAGGAACACAAGATAGATAATAGGAGCAAGATATGATACCAAACATAGGTGAACTAAGTGTCTTAATGAGTAAATGGGACATTAATCAACAAAGAAAGAACAAGTGGAAGAATAGTAGATACAAAGCACTTGATTACTATAAAGGAAACACTAAAGAATATGTAGGTGATTATTTTAGTGATTCTACATTATCTAAAGTGCCTATTGGTAATGTTAATATAACAAAAAGAATTATAAACAGAATATCACTTGTGTATATGCAATCACCTATAAGAACATATTCAAATGAAGATGTAGTTGATTACTTTAATGGTAAAGACCATAAGTTGCAAAGATTAGAAAGAATGACTAACCTATTAGATGGTGTTTTAATTAAACCTTGCTGGAGGTATAAACAAGATGGGTCTACTTGTATAGAATATGATATTATTATGGATTATGAACCATTATTTGATGATGACCCACTTAATCCTTATGCTTTTGTTTATCCTATTGCAGACAAAGCAGAGGTCTTGGATACTACACCTGAACAGTTTGCATACTGGGATTCTGAGAATCACTTTATATTTGATAAGAATGGAAAGATGTATACACATGATGATAATCCTGATATGGTTAATCCTTATGGTGTATTACCATTTGTAGAATGTTTTAGAGATGGTAAGCCTGAAACAGATTACTTAGATACCAATGCTTCAACTGATTTAATACAAACTAACTTAGCTATTAATGTAGCAGAAACTAATAAGAATGCTAACATAATGTTCCAATCATTTGGTTATCTGTTTGTTAATGGTGCAGGTATAGATAAAGACAGTATGCAGATAGGACAAGATAAGATTAATTATTTAGGTGTTGATGGTAGTATAAGCATTGTTTCTCCTCCTAATGCAGTTCCAGCACTTGATGAATCCATACAAAGCAGTTATAAAATGTTGGCACAAAACTACCATCTACCTACTTCATTTGTTGAAGGTTCAACTGCTGCTTCAGGTGTAGCACTTAAGCTAAGAAATATGGAACTAACAGATGATAGAAAGTCTGATGTTACAAGATGGAAAGAAGTAGAGCATAAACTATTTGATTTAGAAAGAGTTATCATAGCAGTAGAAGATGGTAAAGATGCAGGTGATTTAGAAGATGTAGACTTTTCTGAAGCAGTAGAAGTTCTTAATGATAAAGAACAAAGAGAAAAGTGGGAGTGGGAACTTGCACATGGACTTATAGATAAAGCAGATATACTGATGCAAAAGAATCCTGATTTAGATAGAGAAGAAGCATTAGATATACTATTTGAAAAGCAAGACACAGAGATGGAACTTGAAGAAGAAGAAACAGAAGAACCTCAATCTGCATTGTTACAAGCATTACAAAGACCAGTAGAGTAATGGCAGAGTATCAAGGCAAGTCAGTTAAGTTAGATAAACCTTCAAGAATCACTAAAGGTGAAGCTGGATATGGTAGAAAGAAGTTTAAAGTATTTGTTAAGTCAGGTGATAAAGTAAAGAAAGTTATGTTTGGTGACCCTAACTTATCTATTAAAAGAGCAAGTGATGCTAAAAGAAAATCATTTAGAGCAAGACATAAGTGTGATTCTAACAAACCAACAGACAAAACAAAAGCAAGATACTGGTCTTGTAAGTTTTGGCAATCAAGTAAATCAGTAACTGACTTACTTAAATAATGGCTAATCAAAGAGATATAGATTTGTCTGCTAATAATATAGCTGGTCTTGTTGATAAGGCTAAAGCAGAACTAATAGCTTCATTATATCTTATAGGTGAAGAGATAGGTGATATAACAGAGTTTGCTAATACTTTATTATCTATTGATGTTGAGGGCACACTAAAGAACAAACTACAAAAAGCTACATCTATATATGCTAATGCACACAGAGGTGTCTTAGAATCTACTATAGGCTTTGCAGATATAAATCCAAGAGCATTATCTACATTTGCAGCACTTAATGAACAATTATTTGATAACTCTATAATAAGAACAATATCAGGTAGCATTAGAACTGAAGTTGTTAAAGGGTTACAAGCAGGATTATCTACAACACAGATATTAGAGAATGTTACTAATGCAAGTATATCTAACTCACAAATGCAAACATTAGTTAATACAAGTCTTAATTCTTATTCAAGGCAGGTTACTAACCAAATGATGAGCATTGCTCCTAAAACTACTAAATATGTTTATATAGGACCTGTTGATGATAGAACAAGAGATGAGTGTTTAGATATGGCATCTGCTGGTGCATTAACTTTAGACCAAATAATAACACAGTTTGGTGAAGCACCTTTAGTAGATGGTGGTGGATTTAATTGCAGACACAAATGGGAAATAGCTTCATCAGAAGGATTAGGTTTTAATGAACAAAGTAAGGCAGAAAGTAGATTAGAAAATGCTTGATAAAATGTTTTTTTTAAAGATAGGACCTAATGTCAGAGATAGATATAGAAAGCATATCTTTCAAGATGCTAAAGATGTATTTGGTAAACCATTTAAAGCATATAGTAAATTATATGGTGAAAGAAAAAGAGCAAACAAATTTAAAAGACAAGCATCTGATTATGCTAATAGTAAAGCACCAGTATTAACACAAGAATTACTTAATGATTATAGTTTAATTAAAACAATGAGGAATGGATTCCAAATAGGTTGGACTACATTTGGTGCAAGAGTAGAATGGTTAAAGAAGATGGGTAGAGTATTAACATCTAAATCACAACCTATGCCTGATGGTGTTATTAACTATTTATCTAAGGAAGCTAATAGATATATAAAGAAAAGATTAGGACCCAATAAGACTACAAGATACAAGATTGGTAGGAAATAAAAAAGCCACAATTAAGTGGCTCTTTTATTAAATTCTACTTTATTACTTTATTATTTAACTAAATATTCTATTGTTTGTATATCACTATATTTTGACAATGTAGTCCAACTATTTTCATTGCCTTCATTAAAAGTAAATGTTTCTTTAATTAATTTTAATTTTGGATTATTAACAATTAAATTTTTATTACATTCATAAATTTTAAAATTGTCTGTTGTTATTGTTTTTTTCATTTGTTTCTCCATATTTATTTGTTTATTCTCACTCACCCCATATATTATAAAATTATAATAATATAAGTCAAGTATTATTTTTATTTATTTAAAAAATAATTGTATAAAAGATTTAGTAAGTTATATTATATATAAGAATTTTCAACTAAAACTCAACAAACAGAGGTAAAAAATGTCAGAAGAAAATGTTACTCAAACAACTGAAGATACTCAGGATAATAACAACAGCACACAAGCTGATAATAAAAATGTTCCTTATGATAGATTTGCAGAAGTTAATCAAGCAAAGAATGATTTGGCAGGTCAAGTTGGTAAGCTACAAGCACAGATTGATAAAATGAATCAGACTACTAAACAACAACAAGAGAATAAAATGGTAGAAGATGGAAAGCTAAAAGAAGCTCTTAATATTGTTCAGAAGGAAAGAGATGAATTTAAAGTTCAATCAGAGCAATGGAATACTTACCAAGCTAATAAAAGAGAATCATTAATGGGCAAATTAACTGATGATGATGATAAATCTATTGCAGATGGTTTGAGCTTAGATAAATTAGAGAAATATGTAAGTAAGGTTGTTAGTGTTTCAGCACCTACCACTTCATCAGCAAGAGCCACTACTGGCAAAGCAGGTGATATGGGAGGTTATTCTTCTTACTCTGAATGGGCATCTAAAGACCCTAAAGGTTATGAAGAATCTAAAAAACAAATAAACTCAGGTATTAACATTGGCTTTGAATAAAAAACATAGCAAGTTATTAGGTAAAGATTTAGACCCTAAGAATGATATGGAATTAAAGCCACAAAAAGATGGTGATGTAGATGTTAGATATAAGAATGGTAAGATGTCCTATGATGAATACATTGATGAAATGGAAACAAGGGCAAATAATCAAGCTGAAGGTAAGTCTATATCTAAGTCTTTTGGATACTTTGGTGGATTTGGTAAAGGAACATTAAGAAAGCCTTATGAACAAGCAAAAAAAAATAAATAGCTATGTCAAAATGAAGGCTTTATGCAGTTGAAAGACATAATGATTAAAGGAGAGTATCATGGCAGATGCAGTAAGTGATACAGGTGCAGGAAGAGTTGTAGGTGGTGTAGGTACTATTATAGGTGATGCAGTAGTTGCATTTAACAAAGCTAATGTGATGTTACCACTAATAACTTCAAGACAATGTCCAAAAGGTGCTTTAACAGTTCAATTTGTTGATTATACTAAGATTGCTTCAAGTGATGTTGGTGCAGCAACAGATGGTGCAGATTACACTACTATGACATCTATTGATACAGCAGCTAAAACTGCTTTAGTATCAGAGCATGTTATTAGAACAGATGTATCTGATTTAGCAGCTATGGGTAGTGCTGAAGATTATACAGGTAATGTTGGTGATGTTTTAGGTAATGCAGTATCAGCTAAACTTGATGCAGATTTAACAGCATTAGGAACTGCTTTCTCACAAACAGAATGTGCAGCAGGAACTGCTTTAGCATTAGACCATATCTTTGGTTCAATGAGACAGTTAAGAGCAGCAGGTGCTCCATTTCCATATAACTTAGTGTTATCACCTAAGCAAGTATGGGGTGCAAAAGGTCTATCAGGATTGTTAGTAGACCCTTCAGCAGGAACACAAGCAGATAATCCACTATCTCAATCTAAATTAGTAAATGGTATGGTTGGAACAATAGCTGGATTTAATGTTTATTGGTCAGACCAAATCAATGAAGATGTAGGTTCTGGTGGTGATGCTGCTGGTTTTGCATTTTCAAAAGGTGCTTTAGGACTTGCAATAGGACCTGAAGGATTAATGAGAATAGAAACAGAAAGAAATGCTTCATTCAGAACAACAGAATATGTTGCTACTGGATTTTGGAAAGAAATAGAAATCCATGATTCATTTGGAGTTTATATCTTATCTGATGTTTCTTAATTAGTTACATTAAAAACAATAACAGGGAGCAGGTCAAACTGCTCCTTGTTTTAACAGGAGAAAAAATTTATGGAATATTTTAAAAAAGCAAATGGAACAATTATCAAGGTTACACCTAATCATGATATTAATTCATTGAAAGAAAGATTTACTGAATGTGATGCTAAAGGCAATGAGATTAAGGCAGAGAAGCCTAAGAAAGAAGCTAAGAAAGCATCTAAGAAAGATAAAAAAGAAGATAAATAAATTATTATGAACCTTGTTCATGGTAGCCAACCTTAAAGGAGAATCAAAATGGCAGAAACAGAATTAAGAAAATATGCAGTAGTTGAGAAGTTAAACAAGATGGCAGTTGATTCAATAACACACTCACCTGATATAGCAGAAGCAACTTATCAAACTGGTGATTTAATGGCAGAAGGTGAAAGGATTACAAATGCAGTTGCAGTTAAAGGTGGTTGTTGTATTTTACAATCTATAACAGCAGTTGATACATCAGATACTGGTGGAACTATATATATTATTATAACTGATGATTCAGTTGATTTAGGGACAGTTGGTAGTGCAGTTAATGCAGCAGATGCAGCAGCAGATAATAGTGTTGCTATTGTTGAACTTTCTAATTGGACAGATATTGGTGGTGCTAAAGTTTGCAGCAAAACTAATATAGGTTTAGTTTGTAGTCCATCATCAAGTTCAAAACATTTATATTTTGGTGTAGTAAATTCAAGTGGTGGTGATATTGTTATTGGTTCAGGTGAAGATATTATCTTTAAATTTGGTGTGGTAAAAGATTAATGTTTGCTAAGGGCAGAATTACAACAACTGGTGATGTATTCAGAGATGAAAAGTCTTTAGCATTTGATGGCTCTAATGATTATGTAGAAACTTCTTTTGTTCCTAATTATACTAATATAACAGTATCTACTTGGGTAAAAGTTTTAAATAATTCTGCTACTAAACCAATTTGTGCTGCAAGAGATAGTGCTAATGATGGATTTTTATTTTATATGTCAGGTAGTGAAACACCCACTATAAAATTAAATGGAACTACTTCAAGTGGAAATGCAGTTACTACAAATGTATGGGTTCATTTATTATTTACTTGGGATGGGTCTACAATAAAATTTTATCAAGATGGTATACTTGTTGATAGTGATAGTAAATCAGGCACTATGGCTATTACAACAGCAATGGAAATTGGTGGTGAATCTTCAAATTCTTATTCTTATTATGGTAACATATCAGAAGTTGCTATATACAGCTCAGCATTAACCATTAATCAAGTTAAAACCATATACAATGGTAGAGAACCTTACAATCACAAAGAAGGTGTAGCATCAGGTAATTTACAGGCTTGGTATAGAATGGGTGATGGTTCTTTAGATGATTTTAATCTTATAGGTGATGAAACAAATGCTACATTAGGTTCTGATTTAATTACAAATGGTGGTTTTGATGCAGATAGTGATTGGACTAAAGATAATTTTTCTATAGGTAGTGGTGTAGCCACTACTTCAACTAATGGTGCTTCAATAGAACAATCAATATCTATATCTGTGGGAGATGTTATTAAAATAGTTGCTGAAATAAAAAATTATACAAGTGGTTCTATTAGGTATTATACAGGTTCAGGTGTAGATGAATACAGAACTTTTAATTCTAATGGAGTTCACACTCATTATTTAGTAGCAAATTCTACAAAAGTTTTATTTTATTCACAAAGTTTTAATGGCAGTTTAGATAATGTTAAAGTTTATAAAGTAAATGGAAATGCAGGAACTATGATTAATATGGATATAGTTGATATAGAAGGAGATACACCATAATGGATTATTCTAATAGAAAATGGGTTATAGTAAATGTATCTGATATAACAGATGAAATGATAGCAAGTGCAATACAATCATCTATGGCTACATTAAGAAAAACATTAGATGGCAGTAAGGCTATATTAAAGTTTGATGGTAATACTCCAAGTTGTTTTGATGGACTAACTACTTATAATCATAGTGAGATATTAACAGAACTTGCTAAGAGTGCTTGGACTTCTTCAGAAGAATGAGCTTATTAAACCAAATTAAGAAGCATGAAGGATTTAGGTCCACAGTATATCAATGCACAGAAGGTTATGATACAATAGGATATGGCTTTGCAGTTAAGGACTTAGAAATAACTGAAGATATAGCAGAACAAATACTAATACAAAAGATTGCAGAGTTAGAATCTAAGATTAGTAAGAAGTTTGAATGGTATCATACTTCACCACAAGAAGCTAAAGAAGTAGTTATTAATATGTGTTACCAGCTTGGATTATCAGGCTTTAGTAAATTTAAAAAGACAATATATTTATTAGAAACAGAGCAATATGAAGAAGCATCAGTAGAAATGCTTGATTCTTTATGGGCAAAACAAACACCAAGAAGGGCAAAAGAACTAAGTGAGGTTATAAGAAGTCTATGAATAAAAAAGACACAGAGGTGGTTCTTACACATCTTAAATACATTAAAGAAAAAGTTGATGCAAATTATAAACATTTAGAAAAAGTAAATGGTAGATTAAATAAAGCAGAATCTAACATATCAAAAATTGTAGGTATAGGTTCAGGAATCACATTTGTAGTTGCAAGTGTTTTAGGGTATTTTATAAAGGAATAAATATATGGAACTTGTTTGTCCTAATTGCTTTAGTTTACAACTGGGAAAAGAAGGTTGGCACAGAGGTAGACAAAGATATAAATGTAAAAAATGCAATCATAAAACAATATATCCACTATCACCTGATGATGCAGATATACTAAGGGCAAATGTTAAGTTAGCCAAACAAAAACAATCCATACAAGATTTAAATAGAATTGAAAGAAAGTCATTTAGAGAATATGCAAGAATAGAAAATGCAATATCTAAATACAATAACAAATTAGCAGAGATTTTTGACAACTATAAACTAAGTAAGCTAACTAAATCACATAAACAAAAGAATAAGTCTTGTGGTGTTATTCAGTTTAGTGATTTGCATTTTAATGAATTGGTTGATTTAGAGCATAATAAGTATGACTTTAAGGTTGCATCTAAAAGATGTAAATACTTTGTTAAAAGGGCAATATCTTTCTTTAAATCACAAGATGTAAGCAATATACTTATAGCAATGACAGGTGACCTTTTAAATAGTGATAGAAGATTAGATGAATTATTATCTATGGCTACTAATAGAGCAAAGGCTACATTCTTAGCAGTAGATATATTTCAACAGATTATTTTAGAGTTAAACAAACACTTTAATGTATCAGTTGCAGCAGTTACAGGCAATGAATCAAGAGTTAAGAAAGACTGGGGCTGGAGTAAAATGTTAGCATCTGATAATTATGATTTTACTATATTTAAAACATTAGAATATTTATTTAGAGATAGTAAAGTAAACTTTATACAAGGTGACCCTACTGAGATGGTAGTAGAGGTTGCAGGACAAAATTTATTGTTATTACATGGTAATGGTTCAATTAAAAAAGGATTAGATACAAGTGTAACACAGATTATGGGCAGATATAGTGCAAGAGGAACTAAAATACACTATGTTATATTTGGACATGTTCATAGTGCAAGAGTAGGAGATAATTTTAGTAGAAGTAGTAGTATGGTAGGAAGTAATGATTATAGTGAAAAAGGTTTAGGATTATCAGGCAGAGCATCACAGAACTGCTATGTCTTTTATAAAAATGGCAATAGAGATGGTATAAAAATAGATTTGCAAAACTATGATGATGATATGTATGATATAGATGAATCATTAGAAGCATACAATGCAAAGAGCTTAAACAAGATTAACAAAGGTGAAACAATATTTAAAGTAATAGTATGATAGGAGTATATGGACACAAAGATTATAGAGAACTTGTTAGGAGAATACAGTTGGCTTATTATAACTGGATTTGTCTTTTTAATAGCAAGAACTACCTTAGAATCTGCAATAAGTGGACTTAAAGTATTTTTAGGTGATGATTTAAATACTGATGATGTTATTATTATAAATATAAATGGTGAATCAAGACCAGCAAGAGTAGTAAGATGTGGTTTATGGAAGACAATATTATTTGTATATGAGGTTGGTTGTACAGAAGGTAAACCTTATATAAAAGGTGGTAACAAGGTTGCAATACAGAATGATACTTTAAAAGATTATGTAATTGAGAAACCATTACCAATGTTAGATTTAAAGAAATGGGACAATTGTAATGATTAAAGTAATTTTATTTGCAGTAGGTTTTAGTATTGTTTTTTTTGGTGGTATAATATTAATAGATAAAGGGTGGATACATCAAGATGACTTTAGATAAAGAAAAAGAAATAATGTGGAAGGCTATTAACAAGCAAGGTAGATATATAGAACAGCTTGAAATTATGGTAGCACATCTAAAGAAAGATTCACACCCACCTGTGTTTAAAGAATCACAATTTAAAGAATTAGATGAAAGATTAAAATATGTGGAAGCATGGATAAATAACATAGAACTAATAGATAAAGGAGAACTAAACTAATGGAATTATTAACAAACAACTGGGAAATAATAACAATAGTAATTTTAGTATTAGATAAAGCAGTTGCATTGTCAGCAACACCTTATGATGATATGCTATGGACTTCATTAAGAGGGTTTATTAAAAAGATAGCAGGTAAGTAATGTTGCAGATACTATTAGGCAAATGGATTGCTAAAAAAGGTGGAGTTAAATTATTGCTTTTGATTTTAGATATTATAGCTAAGACAACTAAATCAAAAAAAGATGATGAACTTGTTAAAAAGTTAAAACCAATAATAAAGAAGTTTATGTAATGTCAATATCATCAATTAAAAAAGCATTAAAGAATGTTTTTCAAGGGAAGCTAAAAAACTTGGTTTCCCTTGCTGATGATAGTCCTATTGACAATCATTTAAAGTGCTTAAAGATAGGAGATGGACATACACCATTAGAACTATCTGAAGATGAAGTATGTTATAAAGGCAAAGAAATAGTAGCAGGTGATATAGAAGGAACAGGAATTAAATCTACTGGTGAAACAGGTGGGACTAAATTTCTTAGAGAAGATGGTGATGGCACTTGTTCTTGGCAAGCAGCAAGTGGTGGAGGCAGTTCAGAATATTATATTATGCAACAAGGTAGAGGTAGATGTCAATATAATAATTGGTATTGGTGTTCACATACTACTTATGGTTCAGGTTACTATTATTGGTATTTTACAACAGGAAGTGCAACCTTACCAAGTAGTTTGCAAGATAGTTATGGAGCAGTAAATTCAATACCAAAAGCAGGAACAGTTACAGGTTGGACTGTAACAGGTAACATAGGTTCAACAGATACAGTAGAATGGGCATTAATGAAATTAGCACAGCCAACATTTGGAAGTGCAGGAGATTGGACAGCATCACAAATAGGAACAACACAATCTGCAGGTGGAACATCAAATATACAATATAAATGGGAAGAAACTGGGTTAAGTGTATCAGTAGCTAAAAATGATAGAATAGTTCCTGTATTTAGAAGAACAACAGACAATGATAGCTCTTATCTATATCTTGAAGTTGCATATCAAATTATAATAGAGGGTTCATAATATGGCATTAAATAAATTAGATAAAACAACAAGAAGTTTTACAGAGCTATCACATCAAGATGAAGAAGAATTTATAATTATATTAAAAGATTTAATAGAAAAAGTTAATACAGGTTTTGATAAAACAAATGAGCATATTAACAAAATAGCCACAGAAGAAAATAAAGTAGGAATTTCAACTGCACAAGCAAATGCTATTGTAGAAAATACAGCAAAGACTGGAATATCAACTGCACAAGCAAATGCAATTACTGCTAATACAGCAAAAACAGGTATATCAACAAGTCAAGCAGATGCTATTACTGCTAATACTAAAAAAACAGGAATATCTACAGAGCAATCAAATTTTATAACAGCATTAAATCAAGGAGTAGCACAAGCAGTAGGAACAAATATTAGAAAAGTTACAGCTACTGTTGTTCCAATGGTTACTATTGATAAAAAAGGAAGTACATTAGATTTAAGTATAAGAATGAGTGATGGTTCTGTTTATGCAACATCATTAACATTAACAAAATTAAAATAAATTTAAATGTTTCAAAAAATAATTAATATGTTATATTATAATATCAATAAAGGTAAAAATTTATGAGTTTAACAGGAAAATCACCATCAGAAACATACAAAGACATTGCTTATGTAGATAATAGCAACAATGGTGTTACTACCTCTTTAAAACAAGTTAAGACAGGTAATGGCTCAAGCACAGCATTACAAGTTTCTGATAGGTCTTTACAAGTTAAATCAGCAACAAACAATACAACAGCATTAGATGTGCAAAATGCAAGTGGAACAAGTAAGTTATTAGTAGATACTACAAACAATTATGTTAAAGCAAATGGTGTTCATGTTAATACTCAATATGCACATTTTGGTGCTGCAACAGGAGCATTGCAATCAGCAAATGCAAATACACATTATGCTGTTACTTTTAATAGAACTTTTCAACAAGGCATAGTTGCAATAGGGACAGGAACTGACCCTGATACATCATTTACAATTTCATCTACTGCTGATGACATTGTTCTTTGTTATTGGTATATTATGGATAATATAACTATTGACAGAGTAGTTTGGTGGTCAGGTGCAGATGCTTCTTCAGGTGATACTTCAAGATGTCATTTAATGAGTTATAGTATAGATTCTGATAATGGAAGCACAAGTGGTGATTTATCAAGTGGAACAGTATTAGCAGATGGAGCAGATATAACAAATGCAGGTTATGAACAAGCATACTATCAACAAATGACAATACAATCAGCAGATGTTACTGCTGGTAAAGTTGTTTTATTTACACACAGAACTGATTCAATTAATTCAGATTTTGCAATTAATGCAACAATTAAATATCATATTACAGGTTAAGGAGAAAGATGGCAAATAAAAAATTTACAACAAGTTTAACAATACAAGCAGAAAAAAGCTATGAGTGTAGCCTTGCAGGTAATTATAATGAAATGTTTAGTATTAAGCAAGAATTAGACAATTCTGATGGTTTTATAACACTTATATCAGGTGGTGCAAGTAAAGGTACAAATACACTTGCTTCTGCAAAAGCAATACTGCTTAAAAATGATAGTAATGTTGCAGCAGAGTTACTTATTACTATGATGGATTTTATAAATGGTGATTCAGGTGATGCTGCTAATTCTGTTGATGTTGGTGGAGGAGGTTCTACACCATTTAGAAGCATATCTATGTTGTTACCTGCTAATCATTTTATGTATTTAGATAACAATAGAATTTTAAGTTATTCTTCTTATGATGCAGACCCTTATGAATCTGCTGCTAAAAATGCAACAGGAACAATAGCAATAGAACCTTTAAGTATTAATAGTGCTAATGAATATGCACCTGTTAAACTAATTAGTGGAACTACTTACAGAGGTGGTGCTGCTGTGCTTGTAAATGATGCTAGTGGAATAACAAATTTAGAAACAACATTAATAGTTGATGATGGTGATTGGTTTAAGGCTTCAGATTTGATTTTAATTGGTTCTGAGGTTATAGAGGTAGAAT
>Ga0208134_1000337_pt1 | contig 30749 bp, 40 predicted proteins | sample VirMetDEL_Mar_31_FD_184515 | JGI IMG/M metagenome (GOLD analysis project Ga0208134, IMG submission 184515) | Aqueous microbial communities from the Delaware River and Bay under freshwater to marine salinity gradient to study organic matter... | ecosystem: Environmental > Aquatic > Marine >...
CAGAGTAATATATATATAATATATAGTCTATATATATAGTTTTGTCATACTTTATCTTACCTACCCTTTTCTTTTTCATTTTTAGGTACATTTGTAGGGTTATTTTAAGGGTACCCTGACAATATGACAAAACGCCTAAACCCTACTGCTATAACCTTTTCTCTTGTCAGAGGTTTCTGACACTCTGACAAAACTACCCTGCTTTTAATTAAATATAGACAGTTTCGACCTATAAGGGGGTACTTTTGTCAGAAAATCCTGACAAAACTATTCGGGATCTTTTTCCTCAGGTGTGAAGACAATTTCTTTCTCCAAACCAAACTCTGAATTAAGTATGTGATCTATCTTAGATATGCCGTCTTCGACTGTCTTTGCGTAATTAATAGTTTCTGTTACGCCGTAAGTAAAGATCAACAAAGCCGTAAACTCTGCGTCTGCTCCTCTGGATATAAAATCCTCAAAGAGACTGTCAAGTCTGCGTCGACCTTCCTCGATTGTTGGTGGGCCTTTCTCCATTTTAAGTATCTTCATACCTAAAGTTTAACTTATAATTCTTCGTAAGGGTACATCCAGACAGGGGTACTGCCGCCAACGTAAGATCCGCCAACGTTAAACTCAAAGTATTCTATCGCTTCGTCGTCGGTCATTTCGTGATCTCTGATCAACATATCTATGCATTTATTGGCGTCGTAGATGAGACGTTCCTCACCTGTAGCTATATCCATGCACATACCAATAATGGCTTCGTTAAATCCGTCTGCTTTCAACATATTATCTCCAATAATAAAAGGTGAGATGTTCTTGTTGCAAAACTACATCTCAAAGTTTATGGAAACAGGAATGAATAAACCCTGTTGCAACTGCACTTCTATTGTTTATACAAGCCAGGTGTTTGCCTGTTCGCGATTAGCAAGGGGGTTCTTGGGAATGAACGTAACCGTCCCAAAAATCTTCTAATAAACTTGGCGTGTATAAGATGTTCAGCTTACGCATCTCTTCTACAAATTTTTCAAACGAATTGCAAGAAGCCGAAACGCATTCAGCGTCCTCTTGCATACCAATTAATAAATCACCTATTCTGCTCATACCTTCTTCTCCTTTGTTTCTTGAAACAATATATCTATCCACTTAACATTCTTCATACCAACCAATGCTTGTTTTAGCATTTGTTCGTCGTTTTTATTATCGGCAACGATAACAAATCTTTTTTCTTTAATAGTCGTGTTGCTTGGATTAACAATCATTTTAGATTTATTAATGTGAACCCTAGCTTCCTCAACAGTCTTAAAGTTTAAATCTCTGGAAACCATTTAATGTATGTCTACCTTTTTCTTTTCAAGCTCAGCTATTTGCTCGACTAAATCAACCAAACGATTCTTGTCGTTTTCTATTTGTTGCTTTATAGACTCTGGTCTATCTATTAATGTGCCTGCTGATTGCAGGTATATTTTAATCATTTGACATACAGCTTGATGTAAATACTCTCTGGTATTGTCTATGTAACTCGATGTTTTTTCGTCTATCATTTGTTCTCTCCAAGAATTAATATACCTTAAGTATAAACTAAGGGGTTTACTTTGCAACAAAAATTTTATAGAATTAATAAAACAATTAATCAGGAGAAGATTATGCCAATGAGCGAAATGGATTTTATCAGGGAAGGTATGAAGGCTTTACAGCCAGGACTACCAGCTCCCAATCATACAACAGATGTACAAAACGATATGCAATCGACCGAAAGGTTGCGTAAGTTTGTTGAGTACATTCGTCAATATCACCCAGCTTTATTTGAACATGCTTATAAAGAAGCGTCTAAATAATGCTTGAGTTTCTTTTATGGGTTTTAGGAATAATAGCTGCTTACTCTGTAGGCGGCCTGCTTTACTTTATTTGGCTAATAAATAAAAACTTATGAAGGAGTTAAAGAAAGAGCGAGAGGTTTTGGTTGGAGCTACGTTTTATGCAGATAATGTAGATCCAAACGCTGAAGGTTTGCCAGACTTATTGCGTGATAAGTTTGAGCAAGAGGTTGATAGAAACAAAATATTTTTTAGTATTTGTATTCCAGGCGACAACAACAAAATAAATTTAGAAGAAGTAGTTAAAGATAACAACGACCTAAAGCATCAAGTTAAGTTTTGGCAAGAGCTGTACTTAAAAGCAATAAATCCAAAATGAAACAAACAAGAAAATGCAGAGATTGCAGAAAAGTTAAAGAATTAAACTCAATCAACTTTCCAGATAGAAAGCTAAAGAAAGCTCCGCCTTTTAGATGGGAATGTCGGTCTTGTTACAACGAAGTTAAAAGAACAAAGCCCTCGTACTGGGCGCATAAGATGTTGTCTGGTGCTAGGCGCAGAACATTGGATAGAGGTTGGCCCCCTTGTAGACTCACAGCACAGGACATTTGGGATGTATGGCCTATTGATTTTAAATGCCCAGTCTTGGGCGGTGAACTTATTCATGGACATGAAGACAGATATAACTCTCCTACATTAGAGCGGATTAACAACAGCAAAGGCTACATTATAGGCAACATTCTTGTCGTATCTCATAGAGCTAACTGCATTAAAAACGATGGCACTTGGCAAGAAATACTCAAGGTCGCAAACTTTTACAAACAACTAGAGGAAAATAAAAAATGGCTAAAAATTGGATAAAAGAAAAAATAGAAAGTATTAAAAAGAAAACTTCTATTGGCAACTCAAGACTCAGCGATGGTGCTGGAACTAACAAAAGCAAGACGCGTAAAAAATATAGGGGACAAGGAAAATGACTCAGCACTCAGATAAAATTCAAAAACGAAAAGAAGAAATAGCTAAAGAGAAACTAAACGAAACAGTTGTTTCTTACGAATATCAAAAAGGTGCAGACTTGCACTTTAGAAAAATAACTTACGCTAGTGGCAAAGTTATGACTGTTGATTTAAGCGATAAAGATTAAATGAAGTTTAAATTTTTTATGTTTTTATTTTTTTTTACAGGATCTGCTTTAGCTCCTGTTGAATATTCTAAAAAACAACAGTTTATATATTGTCGAGATTTACTTTATACCAAGTATCCAAAACAAATAAATAGAAATGCTTGGAACAATTGTATAAATAAAAAAATGTATTATGCCACTTAGAGATTACCAACAAGAAGCCTTAGATTCCTTAGAGAACTATATAGCTATTGAAGATGGCAATCCCCTGGTCGTAATGCCAACAGGTTCTGGTAAGTCTCACGTAATTGCAGACTTTGTTCTGCATATGAATGAACAGAAGAAACAGAAGACTTTGATTGTTTCGCATGTCAAAGAAATACTTTTTCAAAATTACGAGAAGCTACAAGATGCTTGGCCATATGGCGATATAGGTTTGTATGGTAATAGTTTAGGCAGTCGAGATACAGATAACGATATTATCTATGCTCAGCTTCAATCAGTTTGGAATAAGGTTAGCGAACTACCTTTGTTTGACTTGCTTACAATTGATGAAGCTCATCTTGTTCCAAAAGACGGCGAGGGAATGTATCGTTCTCTGGTTGTCGCTCTTAAAGAACGCAACCCAAATTTAAAAGTAGTAGGCTTTACTGCTACCCCATATCGACTTAACTCTGGAATGTTAACCGAGGGCGATGGATCCATTTTTGATGACGTTGCAGTAGATTTTGGAAGCGGAGATAACTTTATACGTTTGATTGATGATGGTTATTTGTCTCCTTTGGTAACTAAGTGTATGGATACTGAGTACGAGATTGACGATATAGGTTTAAGGGGTGGAGAGTTTATTCAAACAGACTTACAAGCCAAGATGAATGATAGCGGCAGAACCAACAAAGCCATGCAAGAGGTTCTAACCAAAGGTGCTAATAGAAAACAATGGCTTATCTTTTGTGCTGGAATCAACCATGCAAGAATGGTCAGCAATATTTTAAATTCAAACAATATTACTTCCAGGGTAGTAACGGGAGACACCCATCAACTAGAAAGAGATAAGCTAATAAGCGATTACAAGAAAGGAGAGATAAGAGCCTTGGTTAATTGTGATGTTTTAACAACAGGTTTTGATGCTCCCAATACAGATATGATTGTGATGCTTAGACCAACTCAATCTCCTGGTCTTTATGTACAGATGATGGGAAGGGGTATGCGTATTGCTGAAGGCAAGAAGGATTGTTTGATCTTAGACTTTGCTAAGAATATTGAACGTCATGGCCCTATCAATCAGATAGCACCCAATCAAAAAGGTAAGCGCAAGAAGACAGGAGAAGCCTTAGTTAAAAGCTGTCCAAAATGTAAGTCTTATGTACCCAAAGCTGCTACCACTTGTTCAGATTGTGGGTATGTCTACCCCATGCGTAAGCTAGAGCTAGACTTAGTTTCTTCTCAGTTAGATATTATTTCTAAAAGTGCAAAGAAAGATAGATACGATACAAAGGTTTTAAGTATGTGGTTTGGCAACCATCAGAAAGCAGGCAAGCCAGTACCTGTTTTTAAGGTTAGCTATAAAACACCCAAAAAGATTATTAGCGAGTACATATGTTTTGAACACTCTGGCTATGCAAGAGAGAAAGCTGTTGCTTGGTGGAACAGAATGGTAAGCGGAGAAAGTTTAAGAAAATCTCCTCCAAGAACTGTAGACGAAGCTTTGTTTAGACAGTTAGAAATAAATCAACCAGATTTAATTAAAGTAGATTACTCGGGCAAGTTCCCTAATATCGTAAATCATATATATGCAGATAGGTAAACCAACACGTTGCTACCCATTCAAAATAGAGACAGGTGGTTTTATGTTTATCCCATATGATTATACGGAAGCAGAATTAAGTTTTACGGGATGCAGAGAGGATTTAATAAAAATAGAAGACTACTGGGATTCAATAGGAAATCCTAAGTACGATGAAAATATGTCATTTAACGACCACATGTTAATGATGTATGACAATTTACGGTATTGGCCTTCGCCGATGCTTAATGATAAAGTCGTGCAAACGATTATTTTGGAGTATGAATATGATAATAAAAGAACTAGAAGAATTTAAATCTGAGCAAAAAGGTGACTCCTTGGTGTTCGCAGATATACCTAACCCTGTTTACCATTCAGGTGTTGGGATAAGCAGTAGCAAGATTAGAGCCTTTGGTAAATCTCAACTGCATGCAATTGAGAAAGTCCAGGAAACTACCCCTGCAATGAACTTCGGTACAGCCGCTCACGCTTTACTGGTAGAAGGGGAAAAAGAGTTTAATGATACGGTAGCTGTTGTTATGGGATCTCCCTATACAAACGCTAACAAAGAACTCAAGAAAGAATACGAGGAGAGAGGTCTAACAGTTATTAAAGAAGCTGAAATGAAAGCAATCAAGGGTATGAAAGAACATATGATTGAAGAAGGCAACATCTACCTAAACGCAGAAGGCAAAGTTGCAGAAGCCAGCTTCTATTGGTATGAAGGTGAGGTTCTTTGTAAGTGCAGACCAGATGTTATCTGTCCTCCTGTCCAAAGTCCTTATCCAGACAATGCTATATGTGTGGTTGATTATAAAACTACTCAGTCTTGCGACCCAGTAGAGTTTGCTTATTCAGTTAAGAAGTATGGCTATGACATGCAAGCAGCTTGGTACAGAAGGGGTATGGAAGCGGCAGGATTTAAACTTGACGAGTTTGTGTTTGTTGCTCAAGAGAAAGCTTACCCATACGCATCCAAAGTATTTATTATCTCAGAAGAGCAAATGAATCTTGGTTGGGACAAAATGGAAGGCTTTTTAGAGTTGTACAAAAATCATTCAGAAGGCGGTCATCTGTCTGTTTATAACTCTCCCAATATTGTTACCTTGTCTCTATAAGATATGTACGATAGAAAAGAACCTATTGATTATAAATTCAAAGAAGATATAACTCTTGCTGATTTGCAAGAGTATGTCGATAGCACCTACAACCAACATTATTCTCAAGGTAAATACCAGGCGACTGATATGATTGTAGATGCTGGATTTGGAGAGGGTTTTTGTATTGGCAATATAATGAAATATGCCATGCGCTACGGAAAGAAAGACGACAAAAGGAAAGAGCTTCTTAAAATCATTCACTATGCAATGATTGCTTTATACATCAACGACCAATAATTATATGCTAGGATTGTGGGTATGTTATCACTCAACATCCCTCAATACCTTTGCGTTTATGAAGTAAACAACGCTATTCATTTAATCTTATTACAGGCCAGAGACGCTGATACAGCGGAACTATTTACTTTGCTTAAGACTATGGAAGAAAGTTTTGATTTTACTATGGGAAAAATTCTTGACGTAAGTAAGGTAGATCCTACTCATCATATAAGTTTAACAATTCATTAAAGAGCTAGGTAGGTATTCAATTAAGGGGGGAAAAAATACCTTTTGGGCGTCCTAGCGAAACCCTATAACTACAAGCTCGGTTTAGCTGGGGCCTTAGCCTCAGAAGTTCCTTCTTTTACCCAAGCTGGGCTGTCGTCTGCTTGTTTAGGCGACATTTTTTCTAAAGGTTTGAAAGCCTTGATGTTATTTTTATCATCAGGGTAGTCAGCGTTAGTGCTTTTTTCTATTCCAAAAGAACAGATCACTTTATTTCCGACCAACTCACCAGCATTCGAAGGTGGGTTATCTTTTCTTCCAACAGCTTTAACCAAACTAGAAAACTTTCTAGAGGCTATTTCTCTGACAAGCTCTTGCTTCTCTGAGTCATTATTGGTGTACCAAAGATTAAGGTTGTCTCTTGCGATCCATCCTTTATATTTCTCACCACATACTTTAACTTCTAACCTAAGGTATTCGTTGCCCGTCTTAGAAGTTGTCTTCTCACACGTGCTTACCTCCGTTAAATAGTCACCTTCTGGGATAGTAGATTCACCACTATTACCACTTTCAAAATCAAACTTGACGTCTGCAAAATCGCTCATTACTTTTCTCCTTTTGTAAATCCAAGCTTATTAATAATATATGTCAAGTTAGGCTCTTCAAAAGAATCTAGCTTGCCACTCCTATCCTTGGCGATGTAATTATCTCCAAGAACTGTTTGCAACCAACGATTGGTTACTTTCTTCCCTTCATCATTCTCTTCAGTGAAAGTCCTAAGACATAACACCTCATCGAAGAAGTAAGGAATTTGGGTAGGTAGTTTTGCGCCAACCATCATAGGCTGATAGTGGAACATACCTGTTGACTCATCTCTAAGTTTGTCTTCTTTAGCAACAAAAATAACGTGCATCTTTAGATCTCTAAATCTACGCATCGTTCTTGTCATTACTGTGATGACCTCACCGTAAGCTTGTCTGGGATCTTTGGACCTTGCCTTTTCTTGTGCCAGTAAAAGTTCAGACATTTCGGTTACGCTATCTAAACAGATAGTATCGTAATCGAGTTTGCCATTCTCTAGCATCTCAGCAATTTCTTCAATCTCATACGCTTCTTTAACTTCAATAGCGGTAACGTTTACTGCGTCCTTAATAGACAACAGACCAGCTTCCATACTAATAATTAAAGTTTTTCCAGGTGCGGTTGCAAGTGAAGTTGTTTTACCAGCTCCAGCAGCCCCATACATTAAAATCTTAGCACCTTGATTTAAAACCAAGTCGCTAGGGCTTTTAATTCTACTCAATATATCATCAGACATTTATCTTCTCCTTTTTATTTAAAATACTATTTTAATTTATTTTAATATGAATTACAATATGTGTAGATTAAATATTTAACGGAATGTAAAATGAGAGAAGTAGACGTAAATCAATGGAAGGTGAATTATCTCTGGAGGTTAAAATGTTTAACCGAAGAAGAGCTTAAATCATTTAGACAGCAAAAGCTAGAACCACAATATAAGGAGAGAGAAGTGCAAAGAATAACCTTGAAGAAGTATATAGAATTTATTGGTACTGACCCCGCGGCAGAACTATTTGATTGCTCATCAGCGTCAACCAAAGCCTGGAGATACGGACTTAGACAACCCTCTATTAAACAAGCTAAGAAAATTATAAAAGCATCTGGCGGTAAGCTAGACTTTGAATCTATCTTTGGCCCTATTGAAGAGAATGGCGAAGACTAAGAGTGTTCAATTTAAAAGTAACAGCGCAAGATTCTGCGTTGGACTTAGCTCTTGCTTATGCAGAATATGGAATAAGTGTAGTACCTCTACATAGGCATAACAAAGTTCCGCCCAAAGAATTAGGGGGGTGGCAAAAGTTTCAAGAGCGACAGCCAACGACGGAAGAGATTGAAAAATGGTTTAAAGGGCGAGATGATTTAGTCGTCGCTTTAGTCTGTGGCAAGTTTATTGTTATAGATGCAGACACTCCAGAAGCAGTAAATTGGTGTGAAACCAATCTACCTATAACACCCTTTAAAGTAGCAACAGGTAAAGGGGTTCATTATTATTACAACAATCCAGAAAACTTTACTACTTGGGTAGCAAAAAGAGTTGAAGGATATGATCCTGCAAAGCTAATTGATATTAGAGGTGTAGGTGGTTTGATAGTTGCTCCTCATAACATACATGCAACAGGTGCTATTTATACTCCTACTACGATTCCAGATTGGGATCTAAATGATATTGAGGACTTACCAAATCTTACGCAAGAACTTTGGGTAAAAGTTACAGGTGTTGATAAGTTAAACGGAAAACCAATTGCCACTCCTTTATCTATTCAAGGTATGGCCGAAGGTGGCAGGAACGATCAAGCTGCAAGACTGGCAGGCTATTTAATAGCCAAAGGTCTTAATACAGATTTTACAGAGTTCTTTGTTCAGTCTTGGAATGAGCAGAACAAACCTCCGTTGCCAGCTAATGAAATATCAACAACAGTAAACTCAATTCAAAAAACACATGATCGTAAAAATTTACAAGCACCAGCTTATATATCAACAACAAAAACAGTTGCTGAGCCAACCAATCTTTTCTCTCCTCCAGGAGTATTAAAAGATATCTACGAATACTCTGAAGAAATAGCACATATCTCTCAGCCTGCCATTAGCATGCAAGCAGCATTATCTTTAGGCTCTGTTGCTTTGGGTAGAATGTATAGAACCGATATGAATAACTTCTCATCTTTGTTCTTTATGTGTATTGCTAAGTCGGGCCAAGGCAAAGAAAATGTTAAGACTGTTGTTGAGACTATTCTTGATCGAGCAGAGCATAGTGATTTAATGGCAGGAGACGGCTATACATCAAGCGGAGCTATCTACAGCTTACTTAGATATAAACCAACTCATATAACTGTTATGGATGAGTTTGGTAAAAGGTTGGAAAGCATATCTAAATCTAGTAACTCAAACAAAGAAGACGCTCTGCAAGTGTTAATGGAAACTTGGGGTAGGTGTCATGGCGTTCTAAGACCAGATAACTATTCAATGATGACTCTAACCAATAAACAACAAAAGGAAGTCTTGGATAGATCTACAATCAAACCTGCTATTACCTTAGTTGGTATGAGTGTTCCTAAAAACTTTTACGGCGCTCTCTCTACAGGTCGTATTGTTGACGGCTTCTTAAATAGATTTATTGTTGTGGAATCTCACGTGCCAAGAACAGTTGGAAAAATGGTGTCCTTTGTTGAGCCACCTCAATCTACTTATGATTGGGTGTCGCATGTAAGACAGGTTGATAACGAAATGGAGCAGATTTCTAGAGACAACGCTGAATTAGATTTTAAACAAAGGATTATAAAGTTTGATGATGACTCTAATGACTTGTTTGACAAGTTAGCTTACAAGCTAGTTGACCAACAAAATGCTTTAGAGAAAGAAGGTCTTGAGGTCTTGCTTTCTAGAACCAGGGAAAAAGCAATGCGTCTTGCCTTAATAGGGGCTTTGGCAGATGACAGAAAAACCAAAGTAATTAAAGGCGATGTAACTCAATGGGCTATTGATTATGTTTATTACTACGATCAAATGCTGATAGAGAACTGCAAAGATAAAGTTGCTGGGTCTGAAATGGAAGGCCGTATTAAACAGATACTTAGCTTTATTAGGTCGCAAGGGGATTGGGGTATAAGTAAGCGTGATATTGATAGGCGTGAGATATTCAGATCAATGAAGTCATATGAAGTAAAAGAAATTATAGAAAGATTAAAAAACTCGGGGGAAATACAAGAGAAAGATTTAAAGGCGAAGGGAACGGGAAGACCAACAAAACGTATTGTTGCGATCGACCCAGAATTTTTTAACGAGGACTAATGAAAAGATTTATTAATGGATTATTTAACAGATTTTTAGAATGGTCTTTCCAAAGAAATAAAAACAAGCAATTTAAAAGAAGGTATAAAGATTAATAGGAGATACAGATGGATAATCCAAAACCAAAGATGGAGAATATTAATGACCAGAAGCGTGAAGAGCGCGTTGCTGGTTTTATAGAGGGACTCTGGAATGTTAGATGCCATAAACTACCAGTTAGTTACGGCCTAGATTACTGGTGTGAATCTAAAGAAATTTCATTCTGGTTAGAGGTAAAGTGTAGGACTTTTGGTATAGAGAAGTATGACACTTTACTGCTTTCTTCTAGCAAACTAAGAATGGGCTCAGCTCTATCTCTTGCTACCAACCAACCTTTTGTAATTGTTTACGCTATGACTGATAGTGTTTACAGTCATACCTGGAAGAGAGATCACATATACGATGTTAGGTTTGGTACAATAGCAGAGCCTATATATGAGGAAGATTCAGAACCATACATTCATTTTAGTCGGGATGAGTTAGAATGTTTATCTCCCCATCCTTTAGGGTTTGACCGAGAAGAGATGGGTCTTGTAAACAATTATAAAAAGGAAAAATAATGGATAACCCCGCCAGTAACAAAGGTTGGTTTTGGGATGATGTAAATAAAAGAATGTATCGCTGGCATGAGCTAGAGTTACTAATGAAAGAAAGAGCTTTAAAGGAGAAGAAAAATGCCAATCAACTCAAGGACCAAAGGAGCAACGTTTGAAAGAGATGTTGCCAAAATACTTAACGAGTTTTTTGAATCTGAAGGTATAGACTACACCTGCAAAAGAAACCTAGACCAATATCAATCTAAAGATCTTTGCGATATCAACATGCCTTACCACGCAGTAGAATGTAAGTTCTACAAAGAAGGAGATTGGTATCAGAATGGATGGTGGGATCAAGTCTGCAGATCAACCGAAGGTCGCATCCCAGTTTTAATTTTTAAATTTAATAGGAAGCCTATTAGGGTGTGTATTCCTTTACATGCAATTAACCCTGAGTGGGAAACAGATAACAGTAAAGTTGCTGTAATGCCTATAGAAGATTGGTTAGACGTGTTGAGAAATAACTGGGAACTTTATTTAATTAAAGACTAAGTTAGGCTTGCTATTCCACCTTGAGCGATATCCATATTAGCTGGATTGCTGCCTATCAAACTTTGACTCATTCTTCTTGGGGCGCTAGGAGCTATTCCTTGAACCTTTGGAATATCCATACTAAAGTTAGAAGCCCCTAAGTTTCTTTGCTGCACTTGTTGTTTAGCATCTTGCGCAGCTCCAGAAATACTAGAAATAATTTCGTCAAGAGCGCCTTTTGATTCTTGCCCTTGTTCACTTTGCTCTATCTCAGATGCAGCATCTTGAATGCCTTCTTTTGTTTGTTCAATTCCCTTTTGAGTTTGAAGGGCGATTTCTCTAACTCCGTTCAGTCTTGCAAATCTTTCTCCAAATCTTAAAACTGTTCCAACGGAGCTTTTGTCTGTTTTTGTTAATAAACTTACCATTCTTGGATTTCCAAAAAGAGCTTTGTAGAAACCCATAGCTGCAATCGTTGGCCAAAGAGATACATTTAATATGTTAATAGCCAGCATCCCAGCAATCAATCCACCAGCTCCACCACCTCCTTCTTCTGCAACATTAGTTCTCATAGCTCTTGAAAAATTCTGCAAAGATTGAACCATTTCTTTTCCAAACATTGCATTCAAGCTTTCTGTGTCATACATCTTTAAAGCTCTGTCAAGATTGTTAGGTTTAAAAATTTCGTTTAATTTTTTGCTTCCTGTTTGAACGCTGTCTCTTAATATTTGTTCCAAGGCTTGTTCTCGTATTTCAAGAAATGCGTCTTCGCTTACTATTTGCTTAACTCTTAATATGTCATCTGCTGATTTAGGTCTAAATACCACCTTTGCTATTTCTTCTGGAGATGCGTTTTCAATCCTTGAAAAAATATTTGCTGCTTTTAAAGACTCTTGCTCAGCACTTTTAATTGCTCTCGTCTCAAGTGCTTCTAAAAATCTTCCCGTACTTAAACTAATATCATCTGGACTCATGCTTTTTATATTTGCTACCTTGCCTTTAAATTGATTAGCAATTTCAGCCATTTCAGTTGCGGTTAATTTAGGTTTTAAGGTAACAAAATTATCAATGGTGCTAAAAAATTCTGTGGATTTATTTCCTAGTATGTATCGTAAAGTATCTTTATCTTTTAATACTTTATTGGCAAAAGCCGCAATATTTATGTTTCTAGATATAGGGTCATTTATAGATGATTCAGATGTTTCCTTGATATATCTTCTCATAAATGATTGAAACATAGCCCCCCTTTTATTTTCAGGTATGGCATTAACCAATGCTTTTAAATCTATGGCTGTTACATTACCTTTAAATATTGCTTCGTAAACTTGAGATGGATCAACCGCCTCTGAGTTTTTAAGTTTTTGAACAAGCGCAGAATCAAAAGGCTTATGTTGATTATAATAATTCGCATTCGCGTCATTTAAGCTATTTCTAATGTTATTTATTTCTTTGGACTGCTCTATAGTTAATTTCTTATTAGGAACTAACGTTCCATTTTTTAACCTGTCAGCATTTAATACTTTAATTTCAGAATCTGTGAGGGGCTCTAAATTTTTTTGCGCTCTTAATTTATTGAGCGTTTTTATATTCTTCTTGGTAAGAGGTTTTCTGTTAAGCCTTATTGCAGATGTAAGAACTGAGTCTCCTAAATTTTTAATTTTTTCATCTAGAATTTTTATTACTTCTTCAGGTATGTTTGTTTGTTTTCCTCCACCCTCTCCCATTATTAAAACTTTACCTTTTAGTCTTGCCCGCATGTTTATTAATTGAGTAAAGGTATGACCTCCCTCTCTTTCTAGTCTTTCGGGTATTTCTTGTCGCATGTGCGCAAGCATCTTTCCAACTGGACCATCCACATCAAAGTATCCTGAATTTAATTCAACAATTTCCTCTATGTAATTGCTTACATCGGAAAGATTAACTTTAAAATCTGGATCTATATCTTTTACTCTTGCAAACAAATCATCATAAGTAGTTTCAAAACCTTCTTGCATAGTTTTATATGCTCCAGCAATTGTATCTTGAATATTTTCGCCAAGTTGTTCTTTGCCCATCAAAGATGCGTTGCTAAAACCTCCGCTTTCTTCAGCCAAATCTTTAACCAAGCCTTCTATCTGTTTGGTTATATCTTCTTCCGCCATATCTAATTCTTTTCTTTTGGCTCTAACCTCTGCAATTGTTTTAGAGTCAGCTCCATCAAATTTTGATAGCTCTTTTAGCTTTGCTCGTTTGTCTGTAACCGATCTTTTTAATTGATTTAATAAAGATATGTTGTAAGCAATAATTGAGTTTTCTCTTCCTGTTTTACCAAAAATAGTTTCACCCGCAGCTTGCATTCTTCCTGGAATTGCTGCCTTTAAAGAGTTTTGACTGACAACAGCGCCTATATCAAACTTTTCAACTTTTTTATTTTTCCAAGCTTTTTTAATTTCTCCTTGAGTTGCGGTTCTTCCAAGAGAAGCGTCAAGTTTTAAAACATCATCTAAACTATACCTATTAGCCATAATCCAGGCGTCTCTAATTGTTTCTGTTGGGGCCTTTCTTCCTAAGACTGCTCCAAAAGCTTTGCCAACAAATTCACCAAGACCTTGCCCAGCAAAACCAATACCAGCTTCAAACTTTAATAGATCTGCTAATTCGCCAGCGTCTTTATCGTAGAAGCCTTGCATGTTATCTAGAGCCTCTTCAGCGCCTTTACCTCCAGCAGCACCAACGCCAGATGCAATAGCATTTCTAAGCATCGGAGTTTTAAAGAGATAGCTAAGGCCTTTTAAAATTTTAAATTGAGGTGTTAAAGCTGCTATAGCTCCAAAAACAGGTCCAACCGCTCCCGCAAAATCTGCGTAATCTCCAGCAGAACCAAATTTATTTTCATCTATAACAACGCTTTTACTCATTGGTTTTTCCCAATCTAGTAAACCTTGGTCAATTAATATTTGTTGACCTTCTGGGGTAATCGCTAGATCACCCTTAGTTGTCATATTGAAACCTTCTTTTGTTACAGCGGCTCTAAGAACGTTTTCTTTTTCTGTCATCTTTTCTTGTCTAGCAAGTTTTGCTCTTAAGCCTGGAATATTGATACCTGTTTCGTAATCAAAATATTCTTTATCAAAAATAGGAGAAGCTTCTTTTTTTATTATTTCTGCTTTTAATATTCTTTCAGCTTCTTCCCTTGAATTAGCCTGAATGGGTACAGTAAGATCATCTGTTAATTGAAAATTAAAAGTTCTCATTAACTTGAACTTTTAAACTGCTTTCTGTAATCGACATCTACCTCTTCATACGCTTTGGCATAATCAGATCCGTATGTGTTTGTATCAAACTGAATAATCATTTTTATTAAATCTCTATTTTGTTCAGCTACAGATGAATTTATTTTTGCTCTTTTGAAGAATCCTAGATTGGTATTAACCATTCCTTTTGTTTGATTTGCAGATTGCATCACTCCTTCTCTTGAATCTTCAAGCTTTCTTAATATTTCAGCTGGAGTTGTAGTTAATGTAATATCTCCAAATACGTCTTTAATAATATCCCTATCTAGGTTAGATATGGTTCTTCCTGATTCTCCAAGTATTTCTCTAATATTTGTTTGTTGCATAACTTTTAATAAAGCTCTTGCTCTTGTTGTTGGGTCTAGCTTATCCCAGGTTTTTAAACTAGCTCCTCCGCCTATGACCCCAACAGCTTTAGTAATCCAACTTTGAGCAAATCCTGCTAAACCAGTAGCTCCGCCGCCATCAACAATGCCTGTTATTTCGTCAATATATTTTAAATTTTTTGCGCTTTTTTGAAAATTTCTTAATTCTTCTGCTAAATTTTCATCTCTTTTTGCAATTTTTTCAAAATCTTCAATTCCAAGCTGATCAGCTTTACCAGCTTTAATTAACTCTAACCTTTCTGCTTGTTCTGCTTCTAAAGCTTCAGCCTCTCTTAACGCTTTTGCTTGGGATCCAAGCGCTGTACCTTTGACAAGACCTGAGGCCATATCATCTGCGCTAGAAAGACCTAATCCAAGATTTCTAAGAAACTCGTTCCAGTCTGTAGACGAGAAGAATGAACCTTGATTGGTTATTACTCTGTTTATATTTTCTTGCTCTTGTTCAGTAGGTTGGCCTGTAATTTTACTTGTATCTGAAAGCTCAGCATCTAATCTTTCTTGTAAATCAGGTGCATATTTTGAAAAGTCAAAGCGCTTTTCTGCATTTTCTTCAGCCTCAGTTGCAGTTTCGTCAGTAATAACTTCATCAGATTGTTCATCTGCATCAACAACAGCTGCATCTGTTTTGTTTGCGTTGTTAATAGAATTTTGTATTGGATCAGAAACCTGCCCTATTGATGATTCTAAAATAAATTGATCTAAATTTTCTTTTGTTTCTCCACCCAATCTATTATAAGCTGGATCTCCCATACCTGTTTCAATTTCAAAAGGCTGTCCAAGTTTTTCTCGGGCTGCAAGTTCTTGCCTTCGTCCTTGAAAAATTCCAGCTAAACCAGGCAAAGCTGCTCTGCCAAAATCTACAATCTTTTCAGTTCCTTCTAAACCAATATCTTTAGCGCCTTCAAAAATTGACTGAAATGCTCCGCCAAAGTTTAAAGCTTGAGGGCTTTCATTTCTAGCCTCATCAATAGAGGTTGTAGCTCCAGATATAGTAGACTGTCTTTGGTATGCCTCATCTTCAATAATCTTTTTAAGAGTGGGTCCGTATTCAACGTATGGATTATAAATGTATCCTTGAAGAACTCTTGAGTTTTCATTTCTCATTCTATCTGCAAACGTGGCTGGATCTATTTCATAAATCTTTCCATCACTTGCTTTGTATTGGTTTGGTCCTAAACTGCTAGAAGAGCCTCCTGCAATTTCTTTTTCAGTTGGAAGGCCTGTTTCTATATCGACTGTTGTATTGACTTCTGGAACAGAACTTAAGTCTGCTATTTGCTGGTCAAGACTTGGGGCAGTAGCATTTGAAGGTAATTGAGACTTTAAAGATTCAATTTCTTGATCTAACATTTGTACCTCAGGAATTTCTCCTGAAGGGAATCCAAGCTCTGCTATAAGACTGTTTCTTTTTGCTATTAAATTTTGTATTTTTTGATTCAAAAGATCATTAGAAAGATTTGGGTCAAGATTACCTGCAAGGTCTGGCGTAGGTATACCCATACGATTTCCTTGAATGATTGGGTCCATATCCATTATATCTATTTGCGGATTGGTACTTGGAACCATAATATTTGCTGGATTTGGCATACTTGGAGGAGACGCTTGAACAGGTTGTAAATTTCCAGTAGGAGAGCCAGTTACGATTGTTTCATTCATCGGCACTTGATTTAACAAGTTGCCAAACTGTCCTTCTGTTACAGCCTGAGGCATGTCTGCAGTATATCCTGTAGAGTTACGTCCTTGAACTCCTGGATTTACAAGTCCCCCAAATTCTATTGCAATTTGCTCAATTAAACCGTAAGGAGCTGCTGGGTAAGCAGCTTTTATTTCTGCTGGATTATATCCTTGAGAAACGTAGTATCTAATAAGAGGCTCGCTAACTGATTTATTGGCTACATCTCCCTGAGCAAACATTTTTCTTTGAAGAATATTCATTATTAACCTCTTGGACCGTAATTAATCTGCCCAGGTTTATATGGATTTGGATTTAACGGATTATATTGATTGCTGTTAAAGCCTGCCCCTGTATTAAAACGAGGGGGTGGGTTCATACTTCCATACGAGCCTTGATTAAAAGCACCTGGTATAGCGCTCTGGTTAATTCCTGGATTTATTGGAGGTTGATAGTTAAAGCTTGGCCCGCTTTGTTGAGGCGCTGGAGCTTGCTGTTGAGGCTGATATCCTGGATTGTATGTTCCGCTGTTAAATGCTGCTTGCGTATTTACTGGACCGCCTTGATAGCCTGTTCCAGTAGGCGCCGCAGTAGGCGCCGCGTAAGGATTATTTATATCAACTGGAGATATTTGTCCTGTCTGTCCAGGTGCGTAATAAGGCTGAGCGTTAGGTTGTAATGAATAATTTTGAGCTGCTGCTTCGTTGACATTTTTATTGTTGACATTTTTATCCGCTCCGTTGCCTTGAGGCTGTCCTTGATTGTTGCCAGCAAGCTGAGTATAAGTATTTATAGCTGCTCCTAATGCTTCTTGTCTTGGATCTCTAGGCATACCGTATACTTTATCAACTGTTGTTCTGCCTGCTTGATACTGAGGAGCAAACTGTTGAATAAACTTAGCAGCATTTGCTGGCGCCATTCTTTGTTCTTCTTGTTGCTTGTATTGTCTATTAAGCATTTCTTGCTCAATACCTCTATCGGTAGCGCCAAGCGTACTTAAAGTTCCAATATCTTGATCTCTAAGTCTTTGCTGAGTTGCACCTAAAGCGCCTAAGTCCGAACCGTATCCTGCTAAGTTAGCTCCAATTCCTGCAATACCAGAACCCACTCCTGTTATATCGCCAGCTAATTGTCTTTGTAAGCTACCTCTGGTGTCGCCTATATTTAATAGATCTTGACCATATTGTCTTTCTAGATCGCTTCTTCCTCTGCCTAACCCCATCAAGTCTTGAGCGTATTGTCTTTGAGCGTCTGAGCCTTGAGCGCCGAATCCAGCCTCTAAAGTAGCCCCAGATCTTGCTCCAGTTCTTTGATTTTCTAATTCTTGTAAAGCTCTTGATTGAGCTGTGTCAAACCCACCTGATCTAATTTGCCCTAAAGCTTTCCCTAAGCCTCTGCCTAAAGATTCTCTTCTTTCGTCAGCGGTTAACCTTGCTCTTGAACCAAAAGCTGATTCTCCGCCTTGAGAAATATCAGATGCTCTTTGTTGAATATCTCGCATGTCTCCAGCTTTCATCATATCTTCAATTGTTTGATTGACCACCTGATCTTCAAACGGGTTGTAAAATTGATTGGCCATTCCTGGGTTATAGCCTTGTAAAGATTGTCCCAATAAATTTCTACTTGTTCCCAAGCTATTAAACATTCCGCCTAAACCTGAACCTAATTGCTGTTCTGCTTGTCCAAAATAAGGTTGTTGAGCTCCGTATGCAGATCCAAATCTTTGTTCTGCCTGACCTAAGTATGGCTGTTGAGCGCCGTATGCGCTTCTATAACCACCTAAAGCCTCACCTAGCAACCCTCTTTGTTGCCCTAAATCTGAAATACCTCGACCAATTAAATTTTCTTGCCTGTTTAAAAATGGTTGATAAGACCCAATTCCCTGTTGAGCTAACTGTTTAGCTTGTTGCTCGTAATCAGATAGTCCTGCAGTTCCTTGTAAACTAGGGGCTTGATCTAAATATGATTTTTGAGCTGCTTGCGTAGCTTGATTCATTAAACCTGGCGTGTCAGCAGAACCAAAATAAAGTTCTCTTAAAGCAGGATCAGAAATTATTTCATTTCTTTCAATCTCTTTTAAAACTGGATTAATTGGGCTAGCCATTATATTGCCTCAAAAATATTCATTAATTCACGCATGTTTTCTACACCTTTTTCACGTGAAGCACTTCCGCCTTTAATAAGTTCTATACCAGATTTACTTTTGTTAACGTCAAATGAGCCTGCGCCTCTTGTTGCTTTGGCTGTCATAACAAACTCACCATCGCTTAACATAGCAGGTATATCGTCTGAAGTTCCAGTACCTGGTCCTTCTGATTCTCCGCCTTCACGCATATCTAAGTCTTGAACCATAGCTATACCGCCTTGGTTAAAATATTGTCTAGCTTCACCACCGTAAGCAAAGTCTAAGGCTACGGGTGCAGGAGCTAAATCAAAGTCTGCTCTACTGCCACCTGTTCCGAGATTTTTAGCCATTTGGTATCTGCCTAACTGATCCATAGACACTTGAGGTGTTTCTGCCAGTCCACCAGATCTGGATTTTGCTGAGTCGTAAACAAATTTACCCATTAAACCAGCAAGTCCTAAAGCTCCCATATTACCGCCAAACATGTTTCCTATACCGCCGCCGCCGCCACCGCCACTACCGCCGCCAGGAAAAATTCCTCCGCCGCCACCGCCACTACCGCCGCCAGCTTGTCTTACTTTTTCAACTTCAGCGTTGTAAACAGCGTCGCCCTGAGCTTTTAAAGAGGCAATTTGTTGCGGAGTATATCCAGCGTTTTCTAAAGCTTGAGATCTACCACCAAAACCAAATTGATTTCCAATTGTTTTTAATATTTGAGGTGTTGCACCTTTATCTCCTGGAAGTCTTTTAAACATGCCGCCTTCTGTAAAAGGATTTAAACTGGCTATTCCAGATTTAATTGCTCCTCCTCCAAACGATAAAGCATTCCCTATTGTTCCGCCAGATCCTGCTGTAATAGCATTTCCAACACCGCCAAGACCAGGAATTTTACCAACTAAACCGCCAATACCGCTGGCTACGTTGCCTAAGCCAACTTTACCTAAAAGAGATCCGCCTACAGCACCTAAAGCCTGACCAACGCCAGGAATAAGCATCGCTACAGGAGCTACTTTTTTAATTACTTTTTTAGCTTTTTTCCAAAGCTTGGATAAAAATCCAAACTCTGGTAAACCCGTTAAAGGGTTTAGATCCATACTGCCATTTCCAACTAAGAATTGATTTGGATCAATCCCGTAATTCGAAATAGCTTTCTCGATTGCTAATTTTAAAAGGGGGTTATCGCGTAAAGCTTGAGCAGGTACGACCATCTCATCTGGGGCTACGTGAGCTAGATAAGTGTCTTCATTTCTGCCTAAAGCAGCGATTCCTTGGAGTTGTTCTTGTTGTCTGTTGTTCAGCATACCTTGTTCCATATGTTATTTTAGCATCTTAGTTGTAATATTGTTCAATATCCCAGCCATATAAAGATGATCCTAAATTTATTGTTACATCCCCATTTGTAGTTACAGATACATTCCCAACTAAAGCTTTAGCTTGGTATCCTTGAGGATTTGCGGGGATTCCTAAATCTAGGAACTCATACCCGTTATATACTTGCAACACTTCGGTTGTAGTATTAAAGATTAGCGTGCCAATATTAAAGTTCAATTGATCACGTTGAGTAGTTGATAATTGTAAAGTATTATCAGGGTCTACTGATCCTAAGTTTATCTCTAAAATTCTGACAAGTCTATTAAAAACGTCAACAGAAGTCGTCTCTCCGTAAGCCAACGGCAGTTGAGACTGAAGGATTTTACTCATCTTCTACCGTCTGTTTTTACGTCTAGTCTTGTAGCTCCTAATCTCCATCCTACGCTTGTATTTGCTGTTGTATCGTCATCGTCAGACTCAAACCTTAAAACGGCTTGACGCCCTCTTGCTCTAATATTGGCTTGTTGCGTTGTAGAGCTAATAGAATTGGTTGAGTTTGTTGTTAAAGAATCTCCTGGAAAGTTTCTTGTTTTAACAACTATATTAACTTTACCGCCACTTGAGTTAGATAAAAATTTAAAATCTGGAATAATTCTTCTAATAAAACTAAATTGTTCGCCGTCTCCTATATCAAAGTCGGAGCTTTCAATAAACACATTCGTCATCGGCGTGCCGTCATCGTCAAAACCAACTTCTTGTTGGTAAACATATCCGCTACTAACAGCACGTGGATAGTTTTCAATACCAGAATCTAGCCAAGCTGTTCTGCTTAAAGACCCATATATCCAAGTTTGATCTGCGTAATTATAAATAACGTATCTGTCTATTTCTGTTGAAGATGCTGAACAGTAGAACCAACCCACTTCACTTTTATCGTTAATTGTAAAAGCATTAATTTTAAAAGATTGAATTAAATTAATATCTGAAAAAATGTAATTCTGAACGCTGCAAGGCAAAGATTGAACTGTACCGTTGTAAGCGTAAAAATTATTATAGCTCATCCAAAAAACAGCAGTTGGAGCTGTAACAGATGCTTTAGGCCCTATTAGACCTGTACCTTCGTTAATTAAGTTAACAGCAAAAGTAAATGGCGGTCCAACAAACTGCATGCTGTATAAAGCAGTATCTGTCCAAACCAATATTTCTTGACGAGACTTGTTAGCTCCAATAATAGAAGAGCCAGACGATAATCTTAAAGATCCTGCTGTATTGGTAATTAAAGGTTCAAACTGCAAGTCGTTTTCTTGGTCAGAAAAAGCAATTAGCATTGGATCAATTGTTCCAGTTCTAGCGCTTCCAACAATAGGGTCGCATCCTAATACAATTAAATGACGATCTTTCTCTGAGGTAATAACTTGAATACCCTTGGTAGGTACTAGATTGGCTCCAGATATACCAGATAATTCAACTGCTCTAGTTGTTACGCCGTTGTTTTCTGTCCACTTATAAATACCACCATTTCTAGCATTAATAATAAGGTTTTCGCCAAAGTGGTCATGTGACCATAATCTTAATTGAGCTGTTTCATTTAACGCAGTAGAAGATCCAAATGTCCCCTCACCCCAATTATTTGCACCCCAACCTGTAGATGGAACGTAAACATCAAGACCTACGTTTATTTGATAGACTGCGTCGGTCGCACTCCCACCATTGCCTGTATCGCTACCATTAGCTGTAGCAGAAGCAACAAAAGTATATGTATTATCAGTAATAGAGGTTATCTGATGTTCTTTATTTAAAACATCAGCAGTTATTAACCCACCCAAAGAAACAGCATTACTTATAGTTACAAAATCGTTGATGACAGCACCATGAGCTATATCTGTTGCTGTAATAATTGCACTACCGTTTGTTGCGGCAAAAGTAGTGACGTTTAAATCTGTTGATCGTATTGGCGTAACATCATAAAAAACATTACCTTGTTGAACGTAGTATTTAAAAGTTGTTCCCAAACCTAATAATTTATCACCACCTAGAGAAACCCAAGCGTGCAAAGCTCTACATGTTCCTAGAAAAGTATCGGTTGTAAGTTTTGCCCAACCTCCAAATTTTTCAGGCAAGCCTTTTCTAAATCTTACAAGATTAATATCAAACCATCCCCCTTCATTGCTGTAGTCTGTTCCTTCTCTGTTTATCCCTGGTTTAAATATTGTTTTTTGTAAAGCCATTTTATATATGTTCCCAAGGTTTTCCCTCAAACATTAAAGCTTCTGCTTCTCTTCTTCTTGTAAGCCCAGCCAAAACTTTTCTCTCGCCATTTACTGTAGCTTTATTCCAGCGTTTAATTTGATTTGAAACATCTTCGTAATCACCTGCATTTAATTTTTTTAACAAAGTAGAAACTTTTAAATTAGCTGGGCCAAGGTTGTAAACCCAAGAAACCAAAGCATCAAACTGACATTGGTTCATTGGTACAGTCACTAAAGAATTAACGTAATGCTCATATTCATCTTCAAGCTCGCGCCATAACATAAATTCTGCTTTTTCTTCGCCCCAAGTGTCGCCTTCTTGGACATCTTTAGTATGGCCATAACCAATAGTCCAAACTCCTGCAGCACATTTGTATGCTTCTAATTCACAACCTTCAAATTTTTTTATAAGGTCAAATCCTTCATCTGAAATATGCATTATATTGCTACTATTCCTGTTAAAGAGGCAAGCAAAAGCGTTGCCATAAAACCAAAAGTCCCAAACATTGCCACTCTTAGAGTTCCGTTTAGATCGTTCATTTCTTGTTTTATCTCTGCTGTTTCTTTGAATATGCTCTTCCATCTTTCTTCACATTTTGCCTCGTGAGATTTTAAGTCTGCGTGAACGTCACCTGCTGTTTTTCTATTACTCATCTTTATCAGGGGTGTTTGAAGCGCCAAAGTAAAAGGAGATGACAGCACTTGCTAAACCTCCTAAGTAACCTAAGACTAAGTTAATAAGAGCTTCAGAGTTTTGTTCTGGTGGCTGCAAAGTCACTAAGAATATATAACCCATAAAACCACCAACAACAGCAATACCCATAATCCTAGCTGTCCAATCTTTACTAAACTTGCCTCTAGCATCTTGTTTGTCTTGAACTTCTAGCTTAAATACATCTACTTCAAGTTCTTTCATATGTAACTCAAAATTTTGTTCAGCCTTTTTAAGCTCTAACATTTGTTCTGGAGTTGCTGCTTGTATAGCTTTGTTAATAGACTTGGGATCTGATTGACATCCAAGTACGCCAGCAATAACTGAAGCTGCTTGACCACCTAATGGCCCACCTAATGCAGAACCAAGAGTAGGAGCTAAAGCTCCAACCATATTTTTAATTAAACCAAATTTCATATTTACCCCGCTAATGGATTACCAGTTTCTAGTTTTTTGATATCTTTATCTAAACTTTGTAAGTCTGCCTTAATAGTAGCTATATTTGTTTTTATTTCTGTAACATCTGGAACTTCAATACTGTCTATTTGTTTTTCTAAAAATTGTACTGATGTTTCAATAGATGCAAAGCGTTCTTCTATAAGTTTCTGCGCTTGTTCAGTATCACCTATGCCACCTATTTGAGCCTCTAGATTATCTAACCTATTAACGTATTGTGCGCCCTGATAGCCAAATCCAGCTAGCGTTGTAACAATACCTACAAGAGCTATTATTTGTGTTGTTTTGTTTTCAAACCAATTCATTTTAGTCTCCTATAATTTTGGTTGTAATTTTTGCAATTCAGTTAAAGTATTTATGCTTTGCCCTGCTAGTTGATAAAATGCTAGGGTGTTATCTGATATTGTGTTATTAGTATAAATGCTTTTAGGCTCATACCAAAATTCTTTTTCAGGTATAGAAACCATCTTATAGTTATTAAAGCCTGGCAAGAACCCCATAACAGCAATAATTGCATTCTCTGAGCCATATTCTCCAGTCTCTTCTTGTTGCGCTGTTACTTGATCTTGGGCTGTTTGTAGGTTTTTAGCTATGATGTTTTCTACTGTGGTGTCTGTTTCTGAGTTAACTTCTACAGAAGCAATAGACGTATCCATCTGATCTTGCGTTGTTTCATCTGTTCCACGTAGAACAACTGTTTCTGTTGATACTGTATCTGTTTCAACAGATGTAGAGCTAAACGAAGAGTTTGATACAGACACGCTGCTCATATCAAGAACCTGATTGGTTTGAGCTGCAGATGACGCAAACTGATCTGACATACTTGGAGAGCTACTGGTGCTAAAACCAGCGTTAGATGAGGAACTTACAGCATTCCCAGAGGCTATGCTGTTGCCTGTAGAGTGAACTGAGTTGCCAGCGTTAGTACCGCTAACGCTTTGACTGGCTGTTGTTATTGTAGAAGCAACAACTCTAAGGGCTATGTCTCTACTAATAGAGCTCTTACCTGTAGCCTCTTGCCTTTCAACTACTTGAAACTCTTCTTCAAAAGTTTCTTCAAACTCTTCTGCTACATCTTCTCTTTCCAATCTTTCTTCTTCTACCTCAGCTTCAGCCATTCTTTCTTCTATGGCCTCAAAGATTTCTTCTACAGCTTCTTCTTCAAATATCTCTTCTATAAATTCTTCTTCAGGCTCATCTAGTTCTGCCATCTCTTCTTCCATTCTTTCTTCTTCTTGATGTGTTTCCTCTTCAAACCATTCTTCTAGCTCTTCTATACTATTAAATTCTATAAATGTTTCTGGTTCTCTATAATCTTCTACCAAGAAGTTTTCTTGAAACAAAAATTCTTCTAATAAAATTTCATCTGGGTGATGGTGCATTTGTTCTTGTTCTACATCCCATACATCCATCATTACGTCTACATCGTCATAAGACGTTATAAGTGTAGTCTCAAAATCTATCATCCCATCATCACTGAAACTTATATCTGAACCCATCCAATCATCAACTTGTTCTTGGCCAAATTGTTCTACATCTAACTCATACCAGTCTGCGTCAGTAAATCCAGCGCACCTATTTTCATAACAAGGATCATTGGGATCTAACCATTCGTCATATTCTTCGTCATACCACATGTCTTCTTCTTGGTAACCGTAGTCGGCATCATCGTCAAAATAAGCAACAGAATCTTGTTGTCTATATCCAGGACAGAAAGGGCCGTATTGAGGATCTAAATTGCATTGAAAATCATCAAAAGCGTCCCAGTAATAAGGGCATGATTCTGCGTACAATTGATCTATATCGCATTGTTGGGTTTGATATGCATCAGCATAGCCAGAGCAACTAGAATCATTTAGAGGATTGCTACAATCTATACCATTACCAGTTCCTACTCCAAACAAAGAACCGCCATTTTCTAGATTAGTATTTTTATCAGAGTTGTTCCAATCGTAGTTATAACAACTAGAGCTGTTGGTTGAACCTGTATTACATTCATCGTGGTAATAATATTGATAGATTTCTTTGCTGCCACTGCCTACCTCGCCTATTAAAACATCGTGATTAATTATATCTAATGCACCATATCTAAACTCAAATGTATCGTTAGTCCACAAAATAACCTCAAAACTATTATCAGATGCTCGGTTGTACTCTCTCATGTCATACCAACCGAATACTGTCTTATCGTTAAAACTTTTAGCTAACATGCTTGAGTCGTTGTCTCGTATGAGATCAGTCCAAAAAGGCAGTAAGGTATAAGTATACTGAGAAGCTAATGGGTCAGGAGTAAAGTCATTACAGAAAGCGCCTGTTGTTTTAAAGTGAAGGCAACCGTTTGTGGCTATTCGCCCTTGGGTAAAGGCTTCGCCATAAAAGTCAAAAGTAAAACCAAGATTGAAAGTTGCGGAAACTTGATCGTCTCCTGAGTTTAAACTGGTAGTACCAGATTGGTTGGTTAGATCAATTAAAGACTGGTTATCCTCATAAATGTATTGACTTAATACATCGAGACTAAACAGGCACGCTATTGCGTAGCATAAAATTCTTTTTTGCATTGTTTATTAGTTTTAGTTTTTCTTGTATAAATAACTTTAACTGCACCCACAACATCTTTATTTATTTTCTCTCTTTTAGGGTTTGAATCGTATGTGCATTGTTTAATAAACAGTTCTTCTTGTTCTTTTGCGTCTGGTCTTTTTGATTTATTATCAGCCCAAGCTAACGTAGCTTCTTTGCCTATCTTGCCTTTATATGGGCAAGGCGTACCAGCCATCTCCATAGCTTTAAATACTCTTTCGTCCTGGCAAAGAATAGATACTGAGGCCACTTTCATCCCAGTATCGTAGAGATATTTTGAGAGTTTAAGCCTTTCGCAGTTTTGATCTGTAATTGTTTTACCGCCTGAGAAACCAAATATCTGTCCTTGAAAAGCTGCGGATCTCCCTACAGTACATAAATCTTGTGAATAAGACATTATAGATGGGGCGATAGCAGAAGCTGGAGGAGCTTCGCTTTTTACGTTTTGATTTATAGTTTGAGTCGAATTCGATTCGTTAATGTTTCTATTCGTATTATCAGATTTGTTGTTATTTTGATTAACATTTTTGTTGTTAGTTGTAACATTTGAATCCGATTTTGAAGTATTGACATTTGTGTTATTCGAAGTGTTGACGTTAGTATTATTCGAAGTGCTTGAATTATTGACATTTTGGTTGACCGTTGAGTTTACGGTAGAGTTTGACGTAGATGTATTAACGTTGTTATTGCTATTGGTGTTATTGCTTGTAGCCGTTGAAGTATTAACGTTGTTGTTAGAATTAGTTGAAACGTTAGTATTTTGATTTGTATTAACGTTGGTATTGGCATTCGTACTGGTGTTAATATTAGTATTGGCGTTAGTATTGGTATTATTATTGGTATTATTATTCGTATTGGTATTAGTATTGGTATTGGTTGTAGTCGTAGTATTTTGAGTATCTAAGACGCTGTTTTCACAATACTGAGTACCTGCTGTACAAGTGCCAGTTTGATTTTCTGCATTTGCTAAAACTGAAAATAAAGTAATTGCAATTATGCTGCCTACAAGAAAAAGCCAAGCAAATGCTTCGTTGAATGAATTATTTTTCATTCCCAGCGCATGTTACTTTTTAAACTTAGTTACAATTTTCTTCCAAACTTGAGGTTTGAATTTCTTTATTGAAAAAAGAACTACTGTTGTAATTATTGCTAGTGGTATTAATATGTCCATATTATTTTCCTCGGTTTTTTAAAATTATATACTAATTTCTTTTAGCGTGAACGATTCTTTGTTTATAGTTTTCAAAGTCTTTTGGGTCACTAAAGTGTATATCACAAGCAATAGACAGCCTTGGTTGGTCGTTTATGTTCTCTTTTACACCATGAAAAAGGTGACAATCAATTAAATGTAGTTCACCCACCCTGTTAGATACATGACCTACATCATCATAAAAAGTAAAACAATCATTTGGACCTGAAATAAATATATTACAAGAATAAAAAATATTTTCAGGATGACCATGATTGTGCATGGGTATGCCTTCGCCTTTGTGAAGAATATTAACCCAACATTGAATCCAAAATTCATCTTCATCTTGCATAATCGGTAAATTAAAAATTTTACTTGTTATGTCTATTTCAGGACAAAAATTTAAAAAGTTATAATGTTGATGCCTATCAGTCGTGCCTGAAAAAAATTCATCATATACAGGCAAAGAAAGTATTTCTTGTTCTTTTTCTAATAAAATTTTTTTAATTAACTTGCACTCTTCTTTTGATAAGAAGTTTGGAATTTTTATGTGCATATACCTTTAACTTTTTGATTGATAATATCCAGGCAAACCTATCATGGGTCTGCCATCAAATTTATTAAATTTTGCTTTTGGGCCACTGGCATCATTATAATGTAGGAACACTTGCCCACAATCTTTACCTTTAAATGGTTCTCTCCAATGCTCTAAATCACAACCACGATACATGAGCATATCGCCTTTTTCTAATTTAATCTCTATGCCTTTTTCGCCTCTTTCGCCTGATGGCTCTAAAAATATTGACCAATCTTCTCCACCTAAAAACATAGTGGTTGATATTTCACATGAGTCTCTATCTTTGTGTCTTTTTAGCTCATCACCTTTTTTATAGATTCTTGCATACGAATAAGTTTCAGTTAGCTTAACGCCTGATTTTTTTTCCATGATAGGTTTAACTTTTTGTAATAAAGTTTCCATAACTATATCAGCGTAATGCGAATAGGTTTCAGGTATTTGCACATCATTCCAAACGCCAAAATAATCTGTAAATTGTGAAATGTATCTGTCATCAAACAAGTGCCTTGCTACGGTTCTTTTATTGCAAAAATATTGATAACAAAAGTCTGCTAACTCTGTTGATATAGCGTTTTTAATTACTTGGTATTTATTTTTCTTAAAGCTCATTTAAATGGGTATCCTAAATTCCAACACACTAAGGAGTGTCGTATTCCTTTGGTTACTGGTTTGACTCTATGCCAAACAAAAGAGGGGAAAACAACCAAACTACCCTTTGGTCTAATTTCTGTGCAAACTCTTGGTTGCGATTGTTCATCTTGATTTCTAAAATCAAACTCTAAATCACCGCCTTCATATTCATCAGGATCAGTTAAAGATAAAGTCATGCTAAGTTTTCTTAACTTACCATGTGAATTTCTATTTTCAGGATGGTCATAAAGTTCTATTTGTGAGTCGCAATGCCAGTCATAAAATTGACCTTTTTTATATTCGGTAAATTGACAAGACTCACTGTAATCCCATTCAAAATTCCATTCAGCACTTGCATTTGCCTCATGGATGTAAGGTTGTATTTCTTTGTATATCCACCTGTCATACATCCATACAATATCTGACTTGCGTTTCTTTTGAATGTTTTTAATATTTTCTTTAGTTAAATTATCTTTATCAGCGTCACCTGTAAGAGCCATTTCTTTATTTTGTTCTTTACCATAACGAACAATATCGTCACATATTCTTTCAGGAATAACTGATTGAAAGTACCAGTAATACCATTTAAGATTCAAAATAACCTCTCTCTATTAAAAATTCATTTACCCATTTTTCTAAAGACATATTTTTATAGTTATTTATGATTGATTCACTTAAATACATATTCAAATCATAATTCTTTTTTTCTATTTTATCTTCTTTAACATTATGATACACCCCATCCAAAATACTATCATCATATTTGATATTGTTTATAGAAAATTGTTCTAAATCAACATACCTATGTTCATAGGTTGGAATATTTAAAAATTTATAAATGCGTTTTATATTTTTTTCAGGATTTATTGTTAAATCTTCATAATTAATTTTTATGTAATCACTATCACTTTTAATAATGTTATATATAGCATAAGAATGAACAGCAGTCATGCCTTCAGTCATTTCATAAAAACAAGAATCTTCTAAATCTTTTTTACTCCAATTTTTTACTCTAGCAAGAGAGCCTAGTATTTCTATAAAAGGTCTTTCTAAAATAATAAATTTTGGATTTGGGGTAATATATTTTTTTATAAGTTCTATATTTTTAGGTGTTCCCCAAGGACTTCTATCAATAATATAGTCGCTTTCATAATCTTTAAAATATAGTTCTAAAGAACCTTCTATTAAATTATCTAACGATTGATGGTCAGGAAAGTTTTTAAAACTTGTTGTTTCTTTAAGTTGTTCAAGACCATATAAAATATCTGCTGTAATAGAATTAGCAGTAACACTTATGTTTGGGTTTTGATTTAATATAGATGCAAGCAAGGTGTTTCCACATCTAGGCAAACCACATAAAAAGTAAATATGTTTCATCTTCTCTCACTATCTTGAGAGATTAGTATAGCTAAATGCTATCTATAAAGATACTTATACCCAATCGTCAGCTTTAACTTGTCTATATACTTGTCTTAAATCCCAAACAGTAGATGCTATAAAGAGTGCTGGTTCTTTAACAATAACAACTCCTGAACCACCTGAGTAACCTGCTTTGTTACCTCCAGTTGGGTTATGTAAAGCTCCACCGCCTCCACCGCCACCTTTGTTAGCAGTTCCAGCAGCACCACCGCCAGTAGTACACATTCCATCTCCGCCTCCACCATTGCCACCTGCTGAGTTGTTGGTTTGTGGGTAAGCTCCTGCTGCTCCACCGCCTCCACCTGCGTAGAAAACTGATGAGCCTGTAATTGAATTGGCTAAACCTACGCCACCTGCTCCATTAGCTGTATTGTCTGTGCCTGTTGAGACACTTCCTGCTGCACCTGCACCACCGCCTCCAGCTCCTCTAAAATTATCTCCACCAAGAGGAGTACCACTAGCATTACCACCTGCGTTACCTTGTCCTGATGGAGATGCTGAACCACCATCGCTTTCAAATCTACCTGCACCCCCACCACCAGAGCCTCCAGCACTGCCATCTAGACCATCTCCAGCTCCACCACCACCGCCACCTGTAGAGGTAATTGAGCTTGGTACACCTAAAACTGAATTACTTCCATTTGTTCCTGTAGTAGCTCCTCCTGTACCTGGACCACCAGTTGCAGCACCACCTGCACCACCTGCTCCTATTGTTACTGGATAAGGAGAGTTGCCTGAAACTGAACTGCCTGTTGGTCCAGAGGCTGCTGTTTTATAACCACCTGCTCCTGCTCCACCACCAAACCTAGCACCACCACCACCGCCTCCAGCTACAACTAAGTATTCAATATTATTTGTTAAAGGTTGCGTTGTAAGTGTGCCA